>Ga0074044_10000585_pt1 | contig 35103 bp, 37 predicted proteins | sample BogForMeECP23OM1_FD_94443 | JGI IMG/M metagenome (GOLD analysis project Ga0074044, IMG submission 94443) | Bog forest soil microbial communities from Calvert Island, British Columbia, Canada - Bog Forest MetaG ECP23OM1 | ecosystem: Environmental > Terrestrial > Soil > Wetlands ...
AAAGAGCGTGGATTTGGAAACCCAATGTATGGAAAAGCATATATTATTGGAGTTCTCCAGAGAACCGATCTTGCTGCGCCGCCACCGTCAGAAAGCCTTCCAGCCCCTCGCGGTCTACGACCAATCGCCGGTTTTGCAGGGAAATCAGGTGCTTCTGTGTAAACTCGTGCAAATGTTCCGTCACTCGCGGCCGTGAGGCTCCAACCAGCTCCGCCAGCTCGCGGTGCGGCACCGACAGGGTCAAGCGCACCCCACCACGAGGGTTGGGGACGCCGAAACTCTCGCTCAAATCGAGCAGAGTAAGCGCGAGACGCTGCTCAAGCGTACAGCCTATGAAGTTAGAGCGACGCAATTGCACCCGATCCCAACGCCCCAAAAAACTGGTGGCCAGCTGCTTGAAGGCCGCCGATCCGATCCCGAGGCAAATCTTGACGAAGGCATTCAATCCCAAGGTTCCGACCTGGCATGTCGTAACCGCTTCGCAGCGAAAGTTATAGGTAACGCCGGTTACGGGTTTTGGAAACACCGGAATCAGCCCGGGCGCCACCATGATCATCGTCGTTCGCTGCCCCTTGCGATTATCGCTGGTAATGCGAGCAACCCCGGAAAGCAAAATGTGGGCGCGTTCGGAGAAAGATTTGTCAGAGAAAATAATGGTCCGCTTTTCGTGGCGGGTCACCGTCAGTGCGTCGCCGAGTTTCTCCAGCTGACGGGCCGTGAGCCAGGAAATGTTCGCGAGTGCTTTCAGGCTTCGCCTCCTCTGTGCTCGCGCCGATAGCATGACTTGAACATACATTAATTCTTCGCAGCATGATGCCAAAGAGTCCCCGCGTCAGATGCCTCTCCGCAGCAGCAACCGGTCATAGCGGGCCTGCCTTATCAAGCGGCCACCGGTCTTCATTAGCCGCCGCTGCAAGCTGGTCAGCGACTACCCGTCGATCCGCGCACGCCGACGGCGTCGGCCGACATCGGCAGCGAGTCGGCAACCCGCTGTCCCCGCATCAACGCCTCCACCTGCACCTCGTTGACGTTGATCAGCGGCGGATGCTGATGGCCGTGCCGCAGACGCTTTTGCTCCAATTTATCGGCGACGCTGGTGTGATTCATCTGCTGCTTCCACGAGGCGCGTCGCGGCAGCGTTCATGCTCCCATCGTAGCGCGTGCGGACCGGCAGAATCTTCGCTGGGTCTTCCAACGGCGCAGTCGCGATCGGCGCCTGAGATGCTGCAGCGATCCGATGGATTTTCGAACCGTTACGATTAGTTCTTCACAGAACCAAATGGAGGAACCCTGCGATGGCATTCGCGTCACGCTGAAGGTACTGTGAATAAATCGGGATCGACATAGGAATCGAGTCCGAATTGATCCAGCCCAAACGGCGGTCCTTTCACTCGCGTTTGACCGCGTTCCGCTAGACCAACGCCTCGTCCAACCAGCAGACACTGAGGAGGCCAGTACGTATTACCGGTTTCTCCGGGAAGCATCGCGCTGATCGTTATCGTACTCCCGCACTCAGCGTGATCTGACCAACCGGCAGCGCGAACAGGGCCGAGGGTTCATGTTCTCAGAAGGCCGGCAAGACTGAATGTTGGAGCCACTGAATAAGGTGTAAGGAGGACTGTTGATGTTGCTTCTGATTATCCTGTTGATGTTGCTGTTCGGCGGCGGCGGATTTTATGGCTACCGCAACAACTATTATGGACCGAGAGGAATGAGCCTGGTGAGCATCCTGCTCATCGTCATGGTGGTCTTTCTCCTGATGGGCGGGAGCTTCGGCGGATTCGGACACGGAATATATGTACGGTGATGCTTACTTTACGCTTACAACCGAGAGGACCGCGTAATGAGTGGAACGACTGATAAGATCAAAGGCCGCATAAAGGAAGCAGTTGGTGTAGTGACGGACAATCAACGCCTTAAGAACCAGGGACGAGTAGACCAGGCCGCAGGCAAGTTGAAGAAGACGGTGGAGCACGTGATTGACAAGGCTAAAGGATAAAAAAAGAACGCCCGAGAACGCTCGGTCGGTAGTGCATGCTTTTAACAAACGGAGCTTAATAAGGAGATAAGGTTATGAACAGGAAAAACAAAATGCTGGCTATGGTATCGGCAACGGTATTGGGAATCGGGCTGGCGATCCCGGTTCTTGCACAAGACACGAGTACCAGCGCTCCGGTTCCGGCCAGCACTTCGATGCATCGGGCAGGCGCAGACACCGAAGGCGCCGCGAAGAACGCGTATATTGGAACGGCTACAGCGTTGGATGATACGAAAATCACCACAGAGGTGAAGGCCGCTTTCGCCAGTGGTAAGGACATCGAGTCCAACCATATCCATGTCACCACCACGGCTGGTGTCGTGACGCTCCATGGCCGGGTACCGAATTCGGACATGTCAGCACGTGCTGAAGCGATCGCAGGAAATACCTCGGGCGTACGGGGCGTTACTAACGATCTGCGAGTGCGCTCTTCAGCTTCTCAGAACTAGGAGAGGTTAGTTCCGGGGCACTCCGACCAGGTAACGTGCCAACGCAGGCGGAAACACACAGGGCAGAGAAGCCCGTTACGCCTCCAGCGTCGTTCTTTGTGCCTTTGCGCTGACTGAGCGAAGCTCCCGAGACAATGGCGGCGTACATTTAATCAATCGAGGATTGCCGTCGCTATTCGGAATTCTGCGAGTGATGCGTGCACTGCTGATTACCGTTGAGAATAAGGCGACTTGAGCACATCGATGAACCGGTGCCGGATTCGTGACAGCTCTGTGTCAGGAGAGTCGGGAAAAGCGACCGCCGCCACCGCGGACGGTCGCCGGAACTCTCAGCGTGCGCGCAGTCTGTCAGGGCCGCGTATCAGCGCAGCCGATTCCGGATACCGCGGTCGCTACGCGGCGTGCATGCTCATCGAATCGCCCAGTTTATCGGCGCATACGACGAATTGGCGTCCCTGGCGAATCAGAAAGTGCTCGCGCTCGAACTGAGCCAGATGTTCGGTGACTCTCGGACGCGAAGCTCCCACCATACTGGCGATGTCTTTGTGGCTCAACGACACCCGAAGCAGCGTGCCGCGAGCGTCTTCGATTCCAAAGTCCGAACATAACTCCAGCAGCGTCATCCCGATACGCTCGTGAAGTCCGAGATTAAGAACACTGGAGCTGCGCAGCAGCAGCCGATACCACTGCTTCAAGTCGTTCTCATGGAAGGTCCTGAACGCCGCCTCGGACGAATTCAGGAGAACGCGGTTGAAGTCATCCCAGCTCACACTGCCGACTCTGCAATCGTTATAAGCTTCGCATTGGAAATCGGACCGACTGGTGGTCAGAGAAGGGAACTCGGGAATCGGGCCCGGGGCAAGCAGGGCGACGGTCGCGCGATCACCATGACCAGTCAGGCAGGTTATTCGAGCGACCCCGCGCAACAGGATGTTGGCGCCCGATGCGAGTGCGGCCTGGTCGAGAATTATTTCGTAGCGTCTGAAATCGGACAGCGCGAGCGCGCCTGCGAGTAGTCTAAGCTCGGGGGCGGAAAGCCAAGAGAGGACTGCAAGCCGGCTCAACCTGTCGAAATCAGTGTCCTGGGCATTTCGTATTTCATGCAAAATGTCACCTTTTCTGACCTTATCGTACAGGTCTCCACCATACGCCTTGTCGGCGCACAAGGGAACCGAACTGTTATCTATAGAACAAAATTCCAACGATCCAAGGCACTTACGCGATGAGCTTCAGGGCACTCGGAACCACTCAGGAATCTGCACGCCATGGCGACGCGCCCGAATGACTGGTCATGGCGACGCCGACATTAGTTCTCCCGGTACGAAAGAAAACGGCCGCAGTCTCCTGCAAAGGCTGCGGCCATTTCTTTTTCCTTCGCTCGGCGATTCCCGCCGGCGTCACCGCGTAGCGGTTCGCAGTGTGGTGCTCCTCATGTCTCCTGGTTGGTCTGCAGATATCGGACGCGTCCGGCGTTCACCCGAAAACCAGGTGCCCAGCTCAAGCGCTCTTGCCATCACTGCCCATTGAATGCCGGTATCGGAGCTGCGGAGAAAAAAGCACCGAACGACAGCCAGGACAGTCACGATTGCAAATGCGACAAACGAATAGAATAGCTTTCTCACTTCATGAAGCTCCCGCCCGCACCCGACGATAGTCTGTCGGCTGTTGTTATCGGCATTACGGCTGCTTCTCCGAATTCGACTCAAGGTAGGCTGTCAGCATAAGCAATCCAAGTAGTTTCTCCTCGGCGCGCGGCTCGAAACCCGCCCGCGGATCCGGAGGGTGTTTTCGAACCGCGGATGGTGGGTTAAGCAGAGCGATATGATCGTTGACTTGCGGTGGTGAGGTCTCGCATAGCAATGAGCAAGTACCGCCGAGCCCGACCAGCACCACAAGTAGAATTGCTGAGATTCGGACCGCCCATGCATGAGGTTGTCCCATTCGGACCTCCTCGGCCCTGGTCTGCGCAGGTTTCGCTTGATCCCGTGGGCCGGGTTCAGAAAGCGGTCGCGATACCTGTATATCCGCGCCGCAGATTTGACTATCTACTCTTCAGACCGAGGCTGTCCACCATCGTCGTGACTGATTTGTTCCCTGAGGTACTAAATCAAACGTCCAGCCCGTGCCGGCTCGACTCGCAGCGCGGGCTTGCGCCCGCAACCCAAAGAGGCTGTCTCGGCGATCGAGTTCAAAGGTTCTCCCACCCACGGGACTCCTCGGAAAAGAACCTCGGAATGACACGACTTTGCGACCGCACCTGAAGACGAAATCTTCGCGCCGCGCGACGAAATTCGGAATTAGTAACTCAGTTGGTTGCGACGAGGAAAGTGCATCCGGCGACATAGTCGGGTTGCGATCTCTGCGCGGTCGACTTCGCCAGATTCCGGGCGCCGGCGCGGCGCGCAGGTCATCGGCCTGGCAGATGTGCGTGGATTGCCGTTTGGTCATTCAGCGTGAATGGTTCCCTACATAACAGAAGCGGGGTCACGATCGGTAGCCTTGAAAATGGCCTCGATCTACTCTGAGGCGACAACTCAAGAGCCAGCGTGCGTGGCAGCAGGATTGGAACGGGAAATCATATCGCAAATGATGCTACCGAGCATCGCCGGACTCGAACTGCGCTCCGCGACGATCCAACGATACTGGATTCCTGCAGACGGCGTGCGCCCCAAGATCAGCCCTCCAGGCGCCGAGCGGTATTCACCGCAAAGCCGACGGTGAAGGGCGGGTATCCGAGGGATTTCTTCCCCCCGGTCCCTCGGTGCCCGCCAACTTTTCATTTCGCGCGTTCCTTATTGAATAGCTTTATAGTGCGTCACGAGGTGCCAGGCGCGAAGACATAAAACGGAATAACCGGTCGAGAAAGGCTCGCTCCGGAAAGATCTCCCAAGCGTCGCGTTTCAAGAACTCGGAAGTACGAGTAGGAAAAGACTCGATCTCCGGTGACGACCGAGAAGCGGTGACGCAGGACCCACACTCAAGCTTGAACCCGTAGCCGGTGTTATCATGCTCGTTTCGGGGCGCTGACGCCTCGGCCATTTCGTCATGGGGCGCGTGAGGGCGAATTCAGTGCGCGGCTCGCAATTCGCTTCTGCGAGTCGCTTCGTGGTCCGTGCGAGCCTGAATCGAGATTCACAACGGTCATTCCGGACAAATATATATTGAGTTACAAGTGTTCCCTTGAGCACCGTATCTACGTTATCAGTAACGATCTCTTTTGACATTTTGAATGGACTAAATGTATAGTCGACCAGTCGGATCGACATATGATTCGAGTCCGACCCTGATCCAGCTCAACCGTGGCCTTTCCGCTCGCCTTCGACCACGTTCTGCTCGACCAACACAAATCGCGAGAACGTAAGGCTCGAGGGAGGTTCGTGCGGGAGCTGGGTCTCGCGGCACTGCGAGGCACGAAAATAAACTTATGAAAAACAAACTGAGAAAAGCTATCACCGTGTCTGGCGCGATTCTGGCGCTGGCGATTGCGGCGCCCGCGTTCGCGCAGTATGAGCGCGGCTATTCCGGCCAGGGCTACTACGGAGGACCCGGCGAGGCCGGATGGGGCGCATACGACAATAACCATAACTGGCGCGGGGCCAGATGGTGGCATCAACACGACATCGAGTGGTTTTATGCCACTCATCCGGAATGGGCCGTGCTGGATGCGCTATGGCTCGGCCAGGACGGCGACTACGACAATAACAATACCTGGCGCGATGCATACTGGTGGCATCAGAACGATCCTGACTTCTTTTACGCCAATCATCCGGAATGGATTTCGTGGCACCCGGATTGGCGCGACCAGGACGGCGCCTACGACGCACAGCACAATTGGCATTATGGCCAGTGGTGGTACAACCAGAACCCGAACTGGGTGTCCGCTAACCATCCCAACTGGATCAGCCAACACCAGAACTGGACGAATCACTCCGAGCCGCAAGACCATCGGGCAGTGATGCGGACCGAGAACATCGGAAATCAGCAGAATCGCCAGCAGCAGGCCGCGAATGAAAAGAACCTGGTGAATCAGAAGGCGGCAAACGATCAGCGCGACCAGCAGGCGAATCACGAGCAGCAAGCATCGCGCGAACAGCAGGTCCAGCAGAAGCAGCAGGACCGCCAGGCGCAAGCGGCGCGCAAACAGCAGAACCAGGCAAATCGCGAGCAGCAGGCGGCGCGCGAACAGCAGACCCGGCACGTGCAAGCGGATCGCCAACAACAGAATCAGGCGAATCGGCAGAAGGAGCAAGCGACGCACCAGCAGAGTCGGCAAGAGCAAGCGGCGCCGCGTGAGCATGAGGCGACTCACCAACAGCAGTCGTCGCGCCAGCAGCCCGAACAGAACCGTCAGGCAAACGCGGGCCATGAGTCGGAGAACCACGGCAAGGAGTAATCGCCGACGCGAAATCGCCCAAAACGCGTATCGCTTTTGATATCAAATGGCCGCACCGGTCCTTATGACGGTGCGGTCGTTTTATGCGAACCGCAAGTCGATGATCCCCGCTAATCCGTTCCAGATGCGCCTGCAGAGTGCCCGGTAGCAGCACCGGGTGTTGAAAGACGGCCACTCGGAGAGGTACCGGAGAAGATGCGAAGACTTTAGGCGATCACATGGCTCCGTCCGTGCCTGACGGACTCAAGGCAAGGGCCGCCAAGTCCAATGGGTCCAAGCGCCGCGTTGATGATATTCGCAAGCGCGCCTCTGAAATCTTTCAGGCTCGCCACGGTGGGCCCGGCAGTGCGCTCGAGGACTGGCAAAGAGCGGAGGCCTGGGCTTCCGCAGATGCGACCAGAGGCGCGTCGGCGGCAGCTGATACCGGGACGAATCCAGGAGGCGCTCACCAAGTTGCGTTCGAACCTCGAACGTGGACTGACACAGGAAGAAGCGGCGAGCCGGCTCAAGCAGGACGGTCCGAATGCCATCGAGGAAAGCGCCTCAGCCCCGAGCACGAGCATAGGCGCGACATCAAGGCCTCTTTTGCCAAAACTCCAGACGCAGACGCCTTATCGATCGGAATTCGGAGTCGAAGACGAGTTTTCAGAGGAGGTGGGCGGTTCCCGTGTCTCCGGTTTCGAATCGACGCGCTTGACCTCCACTCGCGCTATTCCCTTACTAGTCAGGCCGATCTTTTCCGCCGCGCGCTTCGACAGATCCAGGCTTCGGCTACCAGCATAGGGGCCGCGATCGTTGATACGCACTTTCACCGAACGGCCCGTCGCGGAATTGGTCACAATTACTGATGAACCTATTGGCAACGTACGAGATGCCGCCGTGAAGCCATTGGGGTCGTAAGGCTCGCCGCTGGCGGTCAGGCGTCCAGCCTGCGCGCTGCCCTGGTAGGAGGCCCTGACTTCTCTGGCCGGCTCCGCACTGGTGCGCGGAGCTGCCGACAAAGAAGGAGGCGGCGCGGTAAACGCTGCGTTCGGCGAGGACCGTTGCGGCAATCCGTGCTGCGTCGCGCATGACGTCGCCAGTGATAGGACCATCGGTACCAGGACCGCGCCGACGGTACGCATGGACCAGGCTCAATTTGTCGCAGATGTATGCGCCGGCTGTGAATCCTTCCTGGAGTAATCGTCACCACGAACGCCGCTCGGAGGCTGCTTCTCCGTTCGCGTCTGATCGTGATCGCGGGTCACTACTTCGACATGCTGGTCGCGATCCTGATGGCTATCGCGAGAGGCGTCAGCGCGTTCTCCATTCTGATAGCCGGCATTGTACGCATTCCCATACGTTTGCGGATACGAATACCCGCTATTGTACGGATAGGCATTTCCGTAGCCGCCGTTGTAGCCGTATGGTTGGTTCGAATATCCAGGGCCGCCGAAACAACCTGCGGCCAAAGTCGCGGCCAGAATCGCACCCAATATCGCTATTTTTTGAGAGTCAATTGTTTTCATGTGTTTCCCTCGGGTTTCTAGACGTTTCTGGCGGAGCCATCGAGCTGTGACGATGCTCCTCGATCCTGTGGTGATCCGCTCGTCGGCGCCTGAACAGTCAGTCCGGTTGAACTGCGGTCAAACCCTCCGTCGCCGTAGTGCCACACGTGCAGCCGATCCGAGTCGCCGATCTGGCCGCGGGTGGCCGCATAGTTTTCAGTCCATTCCGGGTGATGTCCGATGACCCAGTCGTGCCGGTTGTGCAGCCACCAACTGGCGTCATGCCATTGGTTGTGGCTGTCGTAGTCGCCCCACGACGTCTGCCACGGTCCCGTAGCGGCGGCTTGGCCTGTCATGGTCAGAATCATTGCTCCGGCTGCCACGATGGCGGCCAGGGTGTTCCGGATCGGATGGAGACGAGGTCGTCCCATAGGGCCTCCCTCAAGCCTTCCTGACTAACAATTTGTGTTGGTCTAGCGGAGTGTGGTCAAAGGCGAGCGGAAAGGCCACTGTCGAGCTGGATCAAAGTCGGACTCGATCTCTTTGCGATTCCGACATTCATAGAGTAATACCTTTCTGAGGAAAGTCAAATTAGCCACGCTAATTAGTCAATGGTAATAGCGTCGCCAAAGGGCACGGAGTACCTGGATCGGCGCTCCCTCTCGAATCAGCAAGCACCAAAGCGACCCCCCGTACGATGCACCATGCCGCCGCAAATACCACTAGAGAGACCAGGAGCACCGGTATTAAACCGTCCAGATCGAGCACTTCGCGATACTTGCCCGATACCCCTCGCAAATATGGCGTTTGCTCCCTCAGATAAGCCGTGACCGGCGTCAAGGCATGGGCACCAAACACGGCGTATATCGAATACGCCTCGCCTGCGACGTATCCCGCAAGAAGGCTCAGGCCCTTCACAAGTCTTGAAGGATTCCACACCCCTTCGACCACGCGCTTCCAATAAGACCTGGTGACTTTCAACTCGCCGCCGATACGTAACGGCCCAAATTCGTCAAGATCGTTATGAATGATCGCTCTGCCAGCCATATGCTGTATAAGTCCCGTCTTCCCAACATACCAATTGTACCTCGGACCGCCAGGAGGCGAAACCAATTCACGGTTATGTTGGAGACAGTGGCGTCGTTTCACGGCGATGACGGGAGACATCGCAGCGGCGCGGCTTGAGGGCAGCGCTGGAACTGTTCGTTTTTACGAGCGCCGGCGGTGGCGGGTACCGGCTGGTGGGCGCGGGTTGCGCTTCAGGCCGCGTGCAGTCCCGCCTGCAGGCTCTTCGAACTCCCAAGCTCATCGGCGCGTACGATGAGTTGGCGCCCCTGGCGAAAGACCAAGTTTTCGCGCTCCAGTCGGGCAAGGTGCTCAGTGACTCTGGGTCGTGACGCGCCCACCAGGCTGGCAAGGTCCTTATGGCTGAAGGCAACTCTTAACAGCGTGCCGCGCGATTCTTCAATTCCGAAATCCTGACACAATTCAAGCAGCGTCATTTCGATGCGCTCGTGAAGGTGGAGGTTGAGCAAGGTGGAGCCGCGCAACAGCAGCCGATACCAGAGCTGCAGATTATTCTGGTGAAACTCTCTGAATGCGGATCGAGGGGCGTTCAGTGCAATCGCGTTGAAACGGTCCCAGCTGATGGTGCCGAACCTGCAATTGCTGTAAGCGTCGCACTGAAAGCGCCATCGACTCGGCGATTGAGACGGAAACTCCGGGATCGGACCGGGCGGCAGCAGCGCCACAGTTACCCGTTCGCTTTTGGAGTTGAGGCAGGTGATGTTTGCTACCCCGGTCAGAAGGATGTGAGCTTCGGACGCGAGTCCGTTTTCACCAAGCATAACTTCACGCCTTTTGAAATTACTCGTGGTGAGTCCGTTCGCCAGGCCGTCCAGTTCGAGATTTGAAAGCCAGTCCAAACCCTTCAGTCGTTTCAACAGATTAAGATCCGTGTCACGGCCGTTTGCTTCTTTACTCGACATCGGGGTTCTCCTCGGGAGGATCATCACCATACTCCAGAGGCAGCCCCGGTCATACCGACGTGTAACCTGGGGAAAGAGAATGGTGTCCCGGAAGGAACCTTTTGATTGCGCGCCGAAGGTCCGTAAACGCGCAAATGTTCGGCTAAGGTCGTCTAGCCTGTCTCAGCCCAGCCAGTGCTTTTCACCGGCGAATGTGACCCCGACAGAAAATCCTCCAGTCGGTCGCGCTTCACAATCAGTTGCCGTTTCCGCCGTCCAATGAAGTGATTTTCCTCAAACTCCATCAAATGTTCGCTCACCCGCGGTCGCGAGGCACCCGCCAATTCGGCCAGATCCTTGTGCCGCACAGGCACCGTCAATCGGATTCCCTCGGCATCGCGAACGCCAAAGGTCTCGCTCAACTCGAGCAGAATCAGCGCGAGCCGCTCCTCCAGTGAACAATTCATGAAATTCGAACAGCGCAACTGCACCAGGTCCCACCGCCCAACATAGTTGGACGCCAGCCGCTTGAAGTCCACCGATCCTATTCCCAGGCAAATCTCGACGAACTCGCCCCAGTCTATCGTCCCGACCTGGCAGTTAGTGACGGCCTCACAGCGGAAGTTATAGTTGACGCCTACCACTGGCGGCGGAAACGACGGAATCATTCCAGGCGCCAGCATGACCATCACAGCGCGACGGCCTTTACGGTTTCGGCAGGTGATTCGCGCCACGCCCGACAGTAATACATAGCAGCAGTCCGAGCTGTCCCTTTCATCGAAAATCTGACCGCGCTTCTCAGTTACGTGCACCGACAGCGCGCCGGCGACTTTATTCAACTGGCGAGTCGTGAGCCAGGAGATGTTCTTAAGCCCCTTAAGCTTGCGTATCTCAGACGCTCGGGTGGCAGTCATGATATGACCATAGCAGTATCAGTTGCCGATTCCGCGTATCGTTCATCCGATTAATCGCCTGGTCGGTGTTTTCGGTTATCAACATAACCGATCTCCGCGATCTGGCTCGGTGCTCCGCACGCGCGAGGACAGCGATTTGCCATCGCGAGTGTCGCGCTTGATACGATAGCGATTCCTGGCTTTCTCTGTGTCTTTCTGTTCGTCGAGTGACTTGCGTCGAGAATGCAAACGGCGAAGGAGACGACTCCTTTTGAAGACGATTTCCGTTGTTTGCATATGACTCTGATGGAAATGGTGCCGCGTGGGACACATTTTGTATCTGTCTCGCCAGACGAGCCCTCTCATCGTGGGCCCCATCAGAATGATTTCGATCGCCCATGATTTTCAAAGGCGAGATCCCTCGACCTTTATCAAAGATCAACCGGAGAGCTACAGACTCGGCCCCGCGCGATGTTCCGCCATTCGAGAAAGCGTTCAACGATACGCGCTTGCGACGCAGCGACAGCACCCCTGGGATCAGAAACTGGGTTCGTAGAAGCGGCTGCTCGCTCTGCACGGAAAGCCTGAAACGAGCATTGTCCCAACGCCGCGGTCGGAATGAGGTGTTTAAGATGAATCCGCACATGTTGACACCGCTGACATTTGTTTGTAATGTCAGCGGTGACAACATCGCGGAGAAGCACATTCTTTGAACGAGCGCTCTTATCATCACGGAAACCTCCGGTCTGCGCTGCTTGCGGCAGCCTCCAAACAGATCGAGCAAATCGGCTTTGAAGCTCTATCGCTGCGCGATCTGGCCGCGTCGCTGAACGTTTCGCGGGCCGCGCCTTACCGTCATTTTGCCGATCGCCGGACGCTGCTCGCGGCCCTCGCCGCCGACGGATTCAAACAACTCGAAGCCGAGGCTCTGGCGGCGATGGCGAAGCGGGCAACACCCGCTTCGCGGCTTGCCGCGGGAGCGCGCGCCTACCTGGCATTCGCGGCGCGGCGCCCGCAACTGTTTCGATTGATGTTCGTCTCCGATCTGCTTACCGGAGAAGAGCCTCGCGATCCGGCCTTGATCCAGGTTGCCAACAGCTTCCATGGGCGATTTGAAGCGCTGGTAGCGGAAACCCGCGCCTCGACAGACGACAAGACGATCAAGGCTGCCGCGCTAACGTTCTGGTCGATTTTGCACGGATTCGCGCTCCTGCGGATGGGCAAGCGGCTGATGCCCTTCATGCTGGGGCCGCTCACCGATGTCGAACTGCGCGAGGCGGTATTGGAGGCAGCGACTGCGATTCCTCCTTCGATCCGATCGATCGGCCCCGATGAACAGACTCCCGCCACTCGAGCCGTATTAGACAACCGCAAAGTAGCGGGGCGTAAAAGAAGTTGATTTCAACAATTCGCAGAGGCCGGGTTTCCCGGCCGCTCCTGGTACTCATAGTCAGCCTGGCGGCGAGTATGCTGTTGGTCTCGGCGGCGAGCGCCGCCCCCTGGACAGAGCCAGGTTATCTTTACCGCTATTTCGTGTGGGGCGCACAACGCGCGATCTCATCGCGTTCCGACGATTACCGACTGTACGGGTATCACACCATCGACGACGGGCCGGCCGCATTTCACTTCGCGCCAGGCAACCGCGATGCGATTCCGGATATGGTGGAATACGAGGATGGCAAGGTCATGAAGCGTGTCGAGCTCTCTGAGCTTCTTCGCTCGACCGGCACTCACGCATTCATCGTCGCCAGAGACAATCAGGTGCTCTACGAGGATTACTTCAACGGCTTCCGGCGAGACTCTCTGTGCACCTCATGGTCGCTGGCGAAGTCTTTCACCTCGGCACTGGTCGGTATCGCGATCTCAGAGGGCTACATCAAGAGCCTCGATGATCCGATCACAAATTACCTGCCGGAGCTGAAGGACCAGGGCTTCGATGCGATAACGATCAGGAATCTTTTGACCATGGGCTCGGGAATTCAATACCGGATCGCTTTTTTCCCATGGGACGAGTTCGTGCTGGCCGGATACTACCCCGATCTGCGGCAACTACTGCTTTCGGACCTGAAGATCATGGAGCCGCCGGGACAGTCATTTCACTACAACAACTTCAACACCGAACTCATCGGTATGATCCTCGAACGAACTACCCATCGCCAACCCAGCCAATATCTCCAGGAAAAAATCTGGAAACCGCTCGGCATGGAATATCCAGCCACCTGGAGCATCGACAGCCAACAGGACGATTTTGAGCTAACGCCCACGCTGCTCAATGCGAGAGCGATCGATTTCGCGAAGTTCGGCCGGCTCTATTTGAACAAAGGTAACTGGGACGGCAGGCAGATTATCCCGGGCCCCTGGGTAATCGAATCCACTACCAGGGATCCGAACGATCGTCGTCCATGGGAAACGTTCTCCCAGTGGTAGGACCGGGGCGGCTACTACAAATACTTCTGGTGGGGTGTTTCGAAGGCGATGGGCGATTATAGCTTCATGGGCATCGGCACCTACGGCCAGTTCATTTTCGTCTCGCCAAAGACGAGAGTTGTGATCGTACGGACGGCCAGCGACAACGGCATCGACCCACTAAATTGGCGCGAAGTCTTCCAGTATATCGCCGACCACATCAACGAGACCGATAGTCGGCGGGAGAGAAGCGGGGCCTCCGAATGACGGCCGATTTCAGCTTCGGATGGTTCTTTGCCTGGCGACAATTTGCCGCGCGTTTCTGAAGCGGCGCGAGAGTATGATGAAGAAGCTTGCCTGAAAGCTGTCGGGCCTGCGAAGAGACCGCCGGCGGGCGAGGTAAAAGATTCCTGCGCAGAGGTGGGGAAATGCCCAATCCAGCGCTTACGCAAAGTCAGATAGACGAAAAGCTCCGCAACGAGGATCTCGATGAATGGCTCGAGTTGTGGTGGGCCTCGCAGGGAGGCGAGAAGCGCAATCGAGGACTGGAGCTGATGGCAACGGCTCTTCCATTTGGCAGGGACGAAGAACTGCTGGTTCTGGACATGTGCTGTGGACCGGGCGATATCGGGCGGTTTATTCGCAACCGTTTTCCTAAAGCGCGCATAGATTGTGTGGATCGCGATCCATTCCTGCTGTCGTTATGCGGGGCGCTGAATCGTCGCGCAGGGATTACAGGCCAAACGCTCGTCCGCGACATGTGGGATGCGAACTGGCACGAGGGACTTCCCCGCAGTTACGACGTGGTCGCCTCGGCAGCCGCTCTTCATTGGTTCGATGTCCGACGCCTTGGCGAACTGTTCGGTGACGTGTTTCGGATGCTTCGGCCCGGCGGGGCGTTCATGTTCGCCGAGCCGGCCAGCGCCGAAACTCCGTTCGCCGCGGGCTTCGAAGAATGGCGGAGAGAAGAGTGGCGGAGGAGCGATCCACACTACGACCCGCAAAGCTGGGACCGTTTCTGGTCAAAGGTGGCAACTCTTCTTGGTTACGATCATCGGCAAATCCTTGAGAGCCGCCCGCACGACCGGGAACCCATCGGAGACAATGGGATACCGGTGCGTCGCTATGTCGAGATGCTGACAAAGGTCGGATACGAACCCGTCGACATTCTGCTCATCGACACCGACAAGGCCGTCATCGCCAGCATCAAGCCGCCGGTTTGAGGAGCTGATCGTGGCCGCCGGCACAATCAAAGCCGTGCTGTTCGATTCGGGCGACACGCTGCTGGAACCGATGGGTGGCGGATGGTGGCCGAGGCCCGCGATGCGCGCGCTGCTCAGCCGGTTGCCCTCGCCAATCGAGCCGGCTCGGCTCGACGCCGCACAGGCGCAGGGAATGGAATAACGGGCGCACACAGACCCAGCCGCCGCAAGCGATGCAGTCTCGGCCAGCCCCGTTGGGGATGGTGCGAAAAAATGCTAGTCAGTGCTGAACCAGCGGGCCGGACTCGAGGGGGTTATCCGATGGAAGAAGAAACCAGACGTGGTCCCGTCCTGACGACCTTCGCGGTCCTGTTCGCGCTTCTCGCGATCTCGAATTTCTCGAAGCCGCTGAGTGGAGGCAGAGCGGGCTTCGTGTTCTTCGGCACGAAAACAACAGGCGTAGCCAACGCGATCCTGGGACCGGCGTTCGGGATTTTCCTGCTGGTCTATGCCGTGGGCATCTGGCGACAGAAGCGATGGGCGGTGCCGATGGCCTGGGTCTATGCGGCTTACGTGCCCATCAACATGACACTCTTTACCATCAGAACTCGCCAGGGGTTTGGGTCGCTCCTCTTCGGCCTCGCCTACGTCGCGATCGCGATCGGTGTTTCCTGGGGTTCCGCGATTTTGCTGACTCGCAGAAGACCCCGCTTGACTTGAAGCCAAACGTTACGCTTGGCCGCTGCGCCGTTCGAATAGCGGCTTGGTGAATGAGCTTTCGAGAGGCGGGGGCATCGTTTATCGAAAGATGATGTAATAGGAATGTAGGGCGCGGTCGGCGATCGCGGCCCGACACCACAGGAAGCGAGAAAATGGCGGAACCGAACAAATCGCTCAGGTCTCAGAGCAGCGTTCTCCTTGACGGTCCCTCGCGTGCGCCGGCGCGCGCGATGATGAAAGCGGTCGGCTATACCGACGAAGACCTTGCCAAGCCGCTCATCGGGGTGGCCCATAGCTGGATCGAAATCATGCCCTGCACCTACCATCTGCGCGACCTCGCGGCGCACGTGAAGCGCGGCATTCGCGATGCGGGCGCGACCCCGGTGGAGTTCAACACCATCGCGGTGTGCGACGGCATTTCAATGGGGACGCATGGGATGCGTGCTTCGTTGATAAGCCGTGAAGTTATCGCCGACTCGATCGAGCTGACCAGCCTCGGCCATCTGTTCGACGGCGTGGTCGCGATCTCAGGGTGCGATAAAACGATTCCCGCCACCGTGATGGCGCTGCTGCGGCTCAACCTGCCCTCGCTGATGATTTATGGCGGATCGATTCAGCCTGGCCGCTATGGCGATCAGAACGTGACGATCCAGGACGTTTTCGAAGCGGTCGGCGCCCAGGCTGCCGGCAAGATTACGGAGGCGGAACTGCGCAAGCTCGAAAGCGTCGCCTGCCCGGGGGTCGGCGCCTGTGGGGGGCAGTTCACGGCCAATACGATGTCGACCGCATGCGAGGTGTTGGGAATTTCGCCCGCCGGTTCAAATTCGATTCCTGCCACCGACCCGGAGAAACCAGAGAGCGCATATCAGGCCGGCCGGTTGGTCGTTGATTTGCTCAAAAAAGACGTTCGTCCGAAGAGTATCGTGACCCGCAATGCGATCGAAAACGCGATCGCCTCGGTCGCGATGACCGGCGGATCGACCAACGCGGTCTTGCATTTTCTCGCGATAGCCCACGAAGCGGGGATCGAACTTTCGATCGACGATTTCGATCGCATCAGCTCGCGCACTCCGCTGCTCGCGGACCTCAAACCCGGCGGACGCTTCATGGCCCCCGACATGCACGCGGCGGGTGGAATTCCGCTAATCATGAAACGGCTCAAGGAGGCGGGCCTGCTCCACCCGAACGAACGCACCGTCAGCGGACGCACCATCGGCGAAGAGGCGGATGCCGCTTCGGAAACTCCGGGGCAGCAAGTCGTGCGCACCATCAAAGATCCCCTCAAAGCGACGGGCGGACTCGTAATTCTGAGGGGCAATCTCGCGCCGGAAGGCTGCGTGATCAAGGTCGCCGGCCACGAACGGATGAATCATCGCGGACCCGCGCGCGTGTTCGACTCCGAGGACGACGCGTTCAAGGCGGTGTCAGCACGCGACATCAAGGTGGGAGACGTGGTGGTGATTCGCTACGAAGGACCCAAGGGCGCCCCCGGAATGCCCGAGATGCTGGGTGTCACCGCGGCCCTGGTGGGACAAGGACTGGGCGACCAGGTCGCGCTTCTGACCGACGGCCGCTTTTCGGGCGCGACGCACGGCCTGATGGCGGGTCATGTCGCGCCGGAGGCGGCGGTCCGCGGACCAATCGCGGCGGTCCGCGACGGCGATATCATTTCGTTCGATATCGCCAAGCGCCGTGTCGATGTCGAACTGAGCGACGCCGAGATTGAGAAGCGGCTGGAGAACTGGCGCGCGCCGAAGCCTCACTACCAATCGGGCGTGATGGCCAAGTACGCGCAATTAGTCTCCTCGGCCTCGCGCGGCGCAGTGACGAATTGACCAAAGCGCGGGCCGAACGCTCTCGTGACGACGGTGGAATGAGATCCTTCCCCATTCGCGTCGCGCCGTGGCGCGGGCGTGCGCCCGCACCCAAAGAAGCTGCCTTGGCGATCGAGTTTAAAGGGACACCGGTCGGCGGGATTTCCATTCGTCGCTGGCCGCTCCGCAGCGCGGGCTGCGCCTGCAACCCAAACTGTCTCGGCGATCGAGTTCAAAGGTTCTCCCACCCACGGGATTCCTCGGAAAAGAACCTCGGAATGACACGACTTTGCGACGGCACCTGAAGACGAAATCTTCTCGCCGCGCGACGAAATTCGCAGCCTCGGCAACAACGAAGGACTCTTCCGGTTTGCGAGCGGACGCGGCTCGCGTGATAATTGATCCGTGAATCTCCTCCCATGAGTTCCACCTCAGCAGTCGATTCTGTTGTCGCGCGCATCTCGGAGCGCGAAGTCGCGATCGAAGCCCGGGCGCTGGGCTTTCGCTATGGCGACCGCGCCGCGCTCGACGACGTGAGCTTCGCGATTTCGCGCGGCGAGATCTTCGGATTTCTCGGGCCCAACGGCGGCGGCAAGACCACCCTGTTCAAACTGCTCTCGACTCTCGTGCCGATTCAGTCCGGCCACGCCGCGATGCTCGGCTACGACCTCGCGGCCGACACCATGGCGGTCAGACGCAAGCTCGGTGTCGTCTTTCAGCATCCGAGCCTGGACGGCAAGCTGACTGTCGCGGAGAACCTGGCCCATCACGGCCATCTGTACGGAATCTACGGCCGCGAACTGCGCGCGAGTTCCGCCCAGGCGCTGGAGCGGCTCGGTCTTTCGACGCGCGCGGATGACCTGGTCGAAACGCTCTCCGGCGGATTGCAGCGCCGCGTCGAGCTGGCAAAGGCGCTCCTGCACAAGCCGGAGCTGTTGTTGCTCGATGAACCCAGCACCGGTCTCGACCCCGCGGCACGGCGGGAGTTTTCGAACTATCTGGCGCATCTCCGGGAGCACGAGGGCGTCACCGTGGTGCTGACGACGCACTATCTGGAAGAAGCCGAGCGATGCGACCGGATTGCGATTCTCGACACCGGCCGGATTGTCGCGATGGCGCCGCCTGGCGAACTCAAGGCGAGCGTCGGCGGCGACGTGGTCGTGATTCACAGTGCGGCGCCGGAGCTGCTGCAGCGCAAAATGTTGCAGCGGCTGAAATTAAAGAGCCAGCTCGTCGACCGAACGCTCCGGATCGAGCGGCCGCGCGCGCATGAGATTGTGGCCGAAGTAGTGGAAGCGTTCGGCGACGAAGTCGAATCGGTTTCCTTCGGCAAGCCAACGCTGGAAGACGTGTTCGTGCATCTGACCGGCCATCAGTTTTTCACCACGCCGGCGGCGGCGGACGACAAATGAGACACACGCGATGATTGGCGTGATGCTGCAGGCAGGAACGCTATGGTGGCGCGAGATCGCGCGTTTCGTGCGCCAGCGCAGCCGCGTAACCGGCGCGATCCTTCAGCCGCTGGTTTTCTGGTTGCTGCTCGGCGCCGGATTGAAGTCCTCGTTCCGTCCGAGCGGGATGCCCGAAGACATGAACTACGCGCAGTACTTTTACCCCGGGGTGATCGTGCTGGTGCTGCTGTTCACCGCGATTTTCGCGACGATTTCGACCGTCGAGGATCGGCGCGAAGGCTTTCTGCAGGGCGTGCTGGTCGCACCGGTATCGCGGGTGACCGTCGTGCTTGGCCAGGCGCTCGGCGGCACGACCTTGGCCCTGGGGCAGGGAATTATCTTCCTGCTGCTGGCGCCGCTGGCGGGAATCCATCTGAACCTCGAAGCGATCGCGGTGACGACCGCGATGATGGCGATTATCGCGTTTGCGCTGACCAGTATCGGGCTCGTGATCGCGTGGCGAATCGAGTCGACGCAGGGCTTTCACGCGATAATGAACCTGATCCTGATTCCGATCTGGCTGCTGTCGGGCGCATTCTTCCCCGCTGACGGAGCACCTGGATGGCTTCGATGGACGATGCGCTTGAATCCGTTGACCTATGGAATGACGGCGCTGAGACGCGGACTTTACCTGGCGCAGCCGGTTTCGTTTTCCGCGTCCACGCACTTCAAGCCGTCGGCCGCCATCGCGATTGCGTTCGCGCTGGCCGCGTTTCTGCTCGCCAGCCGCGTCGCCCGCCACGCCGCGGTGTGAGCGAAGCTTCCGCTTTTCGGAAAGAACCAAACCAATCCGCAGATTTCGCAGATTAACGCTGATTCTGAAAATCGGAGAAATCCGCGTAATCTGCGGATTCCGCTTAGCCGACGCCGGCGGTGCGATTAATCCGCTCTGCGGTCCGGTACGCGTCGACCATTCCCCAGATCCAGAGGACAGGCGTGGTCAGTAGCCCAATCAAGAGATGGATCATGAACGCGGAAATGGCATAGACGACCATCACCACAATGCCCTTGCCGATCTGACCGTTGTAAATCTGGCCGAGCCCGCACCATAGGAAGGAAAGCACGGCAGCCAAACCGGGACTTTTGAGTTCCGCAACGACGACGACCCTCGGCGCTCCCGTAGGTCCCGCCAGCGGCGATCCGCATTTGCGGCAGAAGACGGCGCCGTCAGGGCCTTCAGCTCCGCAGATTGAACAGAACATCACGTCCGCCTGGTAAATCGTCTCGCGACGAGCGCCTTACTTCTTGCGCGGCTCGGCCGTGCGATAGTCCTGGAATTTCGAGTCGCGCTCGTCGAGCGCGCGAGTCACGTTCTCGCGCATCTTCTTCATGTATTCGCGCGAGGATGGCTGATGAAAGCACAGTGCCTGGATTTCGGTCGCCGATCGGATGGCGGCGCGCGCGCCCATTACTTCCATCGCGCGATGCACCGTGCGCTTATTGAGCGCCTGGAGGTCGCGCGGAATTTTCGCGACCCGCCGCGCGACGTTCAGCACCGCATCTTCGAGATCCGCGGCGGGAAACGCACGATTGGCAAATCCCATCTGCGCCGCTTCGATTCCGCTGATCGAGTCGCCCGTCAGCATCATCTCCATCGCGTTGCGCATGCCCATCAGCCACGGATGATAAGCGCAGTCGGGCGTGGACATCGACCGGACCGGCGGGTAACCGATCTGCGCGTCCTCGGCGACGTACACGAGGTCGCACGCGGTGGCCAGCTCGCTGCCACCGGCGAGACAAAAGCCGTGCACCTGCGCGATCACCGGAGTCGCCATGTCCCACATCTCGAACCATCCGTCGACCAGGTGGCGCGGCCACATGCCTTCGCCGGGCGATACATGGCGAGGCAGCGGTTCGCCGGGCGCCTGCGCGAGATCGTAGCCTGCGCTGAAACATTTGCCGGTGCCCTTGATGATGATCGCGCCGACTGCCGGGTCGGTATCGGCCTGGCGGAGCGCATCGAACAGTTCACCACGCAGAGCGTTGGACAGTGCGTTGCGCTTCTCGGGCCGGTTGAGCGCGATACGCCTGATACCCGGCTCGGGATTCTCAACCTGAATAAAGCGGTACTCGCTCATAGTCGATTCCTCCGTGGGGCTATCTCGCGCCCGAGCTGCACACCGCCCACGCCGCGTCCGCCAGCGCGGGCACGCGTTCTTTGAGTCCCACAAACAGCGGATCGTCGGTCTGGCCGCGAACGAAGCGCGAATAGCTGCCTTCCATGATTATCGCGAGCTTGAAGATCGCGAACGCCTCGTAAAACGCGAAGTCCGTCATCCTGCGCCCGGTCTTCGACTCGTAGCGATCGATCATCTCGCGGCGGGTCAGAAATCCCGGTGCGGTCGTAACCGCGGAAGTAATTCCTTTGCGTCCCTCGCTGTCGGATGCTTCCAGCCAGTAGGAGAGCAGCCAGCCGAGATCGGCCAGCGGGTCTCCGATAGTGGACATCTCCCAGTCAAAAAGAGCGATGACTTTCGCGCCCGCCGCCCTGGGATCGAACATCACGTTGTCGAGTTTGAAGTCGCCGTGGACGATCGTCGCGGGCGGCGAATCCGGAATTCGCTTCTGCAGCCATTCGCGCACTTTGGTCATCACCGGCAGAGGCCGTATTACCGTCGTGATCTGCGTCGCGCGAACGAGCTGGTCAGTCCATCGTTTGAGCTGCCTCGGCAAATAGCCGTCGGGCCGGCCAAAGCCTTCCAGCCCCACCGCCTTCCAATCAACATCCTGCAATGCGACCAACAGATCGATCATCGCCTCGCTGACTGCGCGGCGGCGCTCGGGAGTGCTGGCGAAGGTCTGGGTCGCGTCGGCGCGGATTACGTCGCCCCGCATATACTCCATCAGGTAGAACGGCGCGCCGATAAACGATGGATCGTCGCACGCCGCGAACACGCGCGGCACCGGGACAGCGGTATTCTGAAGGGCGCTCAGGACCCGATATTCGCGAATCACATCATGCGCGGTCGGAAGCAACGGCCCGCGCGGGGGACGGCGCAGCGCCCACGACCGGCCGTCGAAGTGAACGAGATGCACTTCATTCGAATGGCCAAACGAGATGTTCTCGGAACGGAGCTGAGAGGGGTCACCGAGCTTGCGGTCGGCGATAAATCTGCGAAGCCCCGCGAGATCTACAGTAGCGTTCGGTCCGGTTTTTTCCTGCGAGGAATTATTCATGACCGCTATTGTCTTTCCCACTTTTGCGGTGTGGTCAAGACCGATCGTTCAAGGAAGCCGCTGGCGCCCCTGCCGGAGAGCAAGCCGTCCGCTGCCCCCACCTTGCGCGGGCAATCCGGGTGCCGGTAAAACCGATGGCGATGAATGCCGCGGTGGACAAGGTTGGCGCGGCGCGGAGCAAAGCCGCCACGCTGCTCACGCTCGCGCGCCCCTGGCAGTGGATCAAGAACGGGCTGGTTCTCGCGGCCCTGGTCTTCAGCCATCGGCTTTTCGTCCTGCATGACGCAGTGCTTGCAGGCCTGGCGCTGATAACGTTCTGCATCCTCTCCAGCCTCGCCTACGTACTCAACGACATTTCCGACCGCGATGCCGACCGGCTGAATCCCGAAAAACGCAACCGGCCACTTGCCCACGGTGATTTGACGGTCGCTGAGGCCGCCGCGTTTGCCGCGGCGTTGGGTTTCGTTTCGCTGGTCCTGAGCATCGCGCTGGGGCGTGCTTTCGTCGCGATCGCCCTGCTCTACGTCGCACTCCAGTTCGGATACTCGCTATGGGCCAAACGCCATGTCGTGGTTGACATTATCGCGGTTGCGATCGGTTTTGTGCTGCGGGCGTTTGCTGGTGGCATTGCCATCGATGCGGAAGTATCGCCCTGGCTGGCCTTCATCACCTTCGTGCTCGCGCTGTTCCTGGCGCTGGCGCGGCGCAGGCATGAGTTGATCATGATGGGCGATGGCGCCGCTGCGCATCGCGGCGCGCTGTCGCAATACAGCATCCGGCTGATCGACCAGATGATCGCGATCGTCGCCGGCGCGACCCTGGTGAGTTACATGATCTACACGGCATCGGCCGAGGTCGAAGCCAAGCTCGGCACGCGGCATCTGTACCTCACGGTGCCGTTCGTCGCGTTTGGAATTCTGCGCTATCTTTACCTGATCGACGAGCGCAATGAAGGTGGCGATCCGGCGCGTCTGCTGATGCGCGATCGGCCGCTGCTAGTCGCCGTTGTGCTGTGGGCCGCGGCCGATATTATCCTGCTGTACTTCTAGCCGCGCGCACGCGTCAGTGCGGAAGCACGCCCCACGGGTTGCCCGCGAGACCATTGCTCTGGAAGGGGTTTCGTCCGAACGGGCTCTGGCCGATTGAGCCCAACCCACCCAGCGTGAGTTGGAATTGCACCTGGACCTCGTTGGGGTTGAACGAGTCGGTCAGGCCCATGTCCGCCGCCCAGCAATCGCACGGCGATTTGAGGCGAGCGCCATATTGGGCGTTCAGCAACTGATTGGACGCGAAGTCGTAGCTCGGCGCGATATACACCCCCAGCACGTCGTAGATGTCGCTGTAAGCGCGTATCGACGCGAACTGGCTGGCATTCTTGGTGGTTGTCTGCAAAACCGCGACCTGGGGATTGACGTAGTTGTAAGAAGCCTGCACGAACGAGCCCTGGAGCGCCTTGCCCATGTAAACGTTGGAGATTTTTGACCAGGGCGGCTGGAAGGACGTGTACACGTTCGCGAAAGTGAATCCGGCGTGATCGCGTGGATTGTAGTCGACCTGCGATCCCAGCGACGCGATCGTGGTCGGATAGACGGTGAGATTTGCCTGAAGGTCCGAGATGTGGTCGCCAAAAGGCCCCACGTCATGGGAAACGTCGTACGCCTGCATCAGCGTCAGTTGCAGCAATTCGCGTACTTCCTCGCCTCGGCTGTAGGTCGACGGGCCGCCGGGGCCGTATGCTTCGGACGGCGAGGATTCCTCGTCGAAAGTCCCAACCGAGGGCTGCGCATTGGTCGTGTCGGCCTCGGTGGTGGTCGGCGGCTGGTCGGAAGACTGCGGCGTTACTTTCGCATAGAGCCGGGTCGTAAACCCATAGGTGAACAGGCTGCGTGCATTGATGCGGTCGTACTGATCGAACAGCGGCATGTTTCCCTGGTAGATTCGCGGCACATATGCGTAGTTTGCGAACGGCTCGATCGTGTTCTTCAGCTTTTCGACGGTCTCACCGTTGATGTCCCAGACGCGTTCGAGTTCAGTCGCAGCACCCGTCGAAAAGTATGGAACTCCGATCGCCTGAAGGCCGCCTTGCGCGAGCGGTCCGACCGACAGGCCGTTGTTGTATTGCAGGACCCCGGGCATTCCGCTGGCTTTCGGGGGCAGTCCTGCGAACGGTTGTCCAACCGGCGTGACGTTAAACGTATTGCCGGAAGTATCGTAGACAGTGCCCTGCACCCCTACCGTGCCGAAGCCATAGAGGTAGTCGCCGAGCCGCCACGGAATGGTCGCCTTCGGGCTCATCGCAAATCGCAGGCCCTCGAGGCCCGATTCGCGGACGTAGTTGACCGCCTGCGCATCGTAGTCCGCAAAGGCAAGCCCGTTGCCTATGTCCTGCCGTCCGCTCAGCAGAAACTTGGGCAGTTCCTGCAATCCATACTGGTTGGGCTGAATGAGATCCTGATGCCACGTGCCCTGCATCTGCGCGTAGCCGTTGTCGAATTCGTCGAGCAGGCCCCAATGCGAAATCGCGTCGCGCATCGATCCCCAGTTGCCGCCAAATCCGCTCGAGAGCGTCCACTGATCCATCTCGCGCAGGTAGAAGCTGTCGCTGACTGAAACTGTATCGCCGTAGACCATCAGGTCGTCGGTGATATGCTCGCGCGTCATTCCGATAATCCCGAAGCGGTCGAGCGGAATAAATGGATCGGCGACCTGGTTGTCGATGATATCGCCCACGCGATTCGCCTGGGTCCGTATCGATTCATCGTAGAAGGCGCCGTCCACCCAGAAATAATCGTCGGGCCCATTGGTGAGACGGTACTCGGCCAGCCCGCCGATGCGTTGCCTGGTTTCGACGTCGTAGGCGACGGTCGCGTCCTGGCTCTTGTCGATCGCGAAATAGTAGGGCTGCAGCCATTGGAAGCCGCGGAGGCCCGATTGCCCATAGCGGCCCGAAAGGAGACCGCTATGCCGGCTGGTGTCGGCCGGAAAAGTTGCGGTCGGAACCTTGAAGGGCTGATAGCCCAGGATGTTGAAAGAAGCACCTTGCGCCGACCCGGTCTTGCCGATATCGACGGCCATCTTGTCCCCGGTAATCGCCCAGTCTGGTGCGCGGTCTCTCACGCATCCGCAGGTGGTGAAGAACCCGCTCGTGATCTCGTAGTTTTGATTCTCGAGCTTGCGGATTTTCTTGCCTTGCAGCAGGTAGGTGGTGTTCTTGGCCTGGACTTTGGCGTTGTCCAGCTCGAGCGTCTCTTTGGCGATGTCGAGCTTCGCGTCGGTCGCGAACATCTCCACGTCGGGATCGATAAAATGAACGTGGCCGGTCGCGGTCGCTATCCGCTGCGAGCGATAGAGTTTGATTTGATCGGCTTTCAGAACGCTTCCGCCCTGCGTCATAACCGCATCGCCGATGACCGTGAAAGTATCGTTCTTGGAGTCGTAGATGGTTTCGCGGCCGGTGACGTTTACCGGCTCGGAGCCCTGGGGACGGGAAGTGCTGGCGCCGGCTGGAAGAGTTGCGGCAAGGACCGCTCGAACACCGAGTAGCAGTAGCGCGGAAACCACCGCGATGCAGAGTGATTTAGGCCCGTGCTTCAGGAAACAAACCCCTCCTCCCGTCGCGGGCAAGAAAGTACGGGTAGATTTCGCCGATAAGATACACAGAACCGGTCGCCAGCACCACTTCCCCGGGAGCGGCAGCTCTGACGACCTGGTCGATTGCCGCGATCGGATCGCGCTCGATGCGCGCAGGCGCGTGCGCCGCGAACGCGGGGAACAATTCCGCTGGATCGAGCGGATTCTTCGGTTTGGCGCGAGTCAAAGTCACATCGGCGACCCGCGGCGCCAGCATCGCAGCCATCCGTTCCCATTGCTTGCTGGCGAGGCATCCGAAGACCAGATGCGGCCGGACGTCCGGGTTCAACTCCACGCTGATCGTCTCGAGCAACGCGGAGACCGCCAACTCGTTATGCGCGCAGTCGAGGATCACCATCGGATCGCGCGACACGATATCAAACCGGCCCGGCCAGTAGACTTCGCGAAGCCCGCGGCGGATCGCGTCTTCGGGAATGGTGCTGCCCTGCGCGCGCAGCTCCTCGACGGCAGCCAGCGCGATCGCGGCGTTCTCGTGCTGGAACGGCCCGGCGAGGCCAAGCTCGAGATTGTCCAGGGAAAGAGCCAGCCCATGATAGTCGAGACGATGGGCCGGCGCGTGGGACCGAAATGAGAAATCGCGATCGACCAGGCGGGTGGCGCTCCGCCGCTGCGCCGCCATCGAGGTGAGCGTAGCGCGCGCTTCATGATCGCGCGCGCCGATCACGACCGGCACCTCGGGCTTGATAATCCCGCCCTTCTCCGCCGCGATCGCCCCAATCGTGTAGCCGAGGTACTCCATGTGGTCGTAACCGATCGGCGTTATCACGCTCAAGATCGGCGTCACGACGTTGGTCGAGTCGAGCCGTCCTCCGAGCCCGGTCTCGATTATCGCCAGGTCGACGTGCTCGTCGGCGAAATAGAGGAACATGATCGCGACCGTGAACTCGAAGAAGGTGAGCGCAAGCCCTGCCCGATCGTAAATTGCACGCAGGCTCTCGATGTAGTCGAGCATCCGCGCCGGGGGCATTTCGGCGCCGTCGATTCGCGTGCGCTCGGCCAGGTTCACCAGATGCGGCTTGGTGTAGAGGCCGCATCGCATGCCCGCCGCGCGCAACACACTATCAAGCATCGCGGCGACGGAGCCCTTGCCCTTGGTGCCGGCAATATGAACGGAGCGCAGCTTGCGATGGGGATTGCCGATGAGCGCGAGCGCATTCTCCATCCGCTCGAGCTTGTAAATTTCGCCGCGCGCCTCCAGCGAAAACAGCCAATCGAGGGTCTTGTTGAGTCGCTCTTCCATTACAAGACGGGAGTTTACCGTCGAGGCCGTGCCCACGGAAGAACGGCGGTTAGAAGCTGTAAGTGACGCAAGCCGAAGCTTGCCGGGACGAAGCGGGATGAAGCGGGATACGACCGATTTAATCCCGATGCTCCGTGCATTGGGACCGTAACGGAGCGTGCCACGGCGGCTGGAAAAGCGGACGTATATGACGGGGGGACCATGCACGAGAGCGTACGCGACCCCGTGAATCACATCAAAGTCTAATAATGTTTAGCGCGTGCCTGACAGGTGTTGATTACTTCTTCGCTTTTCGGGCGGGGCGGGGTCGCGCGAGTATTGCGAGCAGGCGGCTCAACGTGAAGCGCAGCTGATGGCGCGGGACGATCGCGTCGAGCATGCCGTGCGCGAGCAGAAACTCGGCGCGCTGAAAATCGTCGGGCAGTTCCTGGTTCACCGTCTGCTTGCTGACCCGCCGTCCGGCAAATCCAATCAGCGCTCCCGGCTCGGCGATATTCAGATCACCGAGCATCGCAAACGACGCCGCCACTCCGCCTGCTGTCGGATCGCATATCACCGAGATATACGGCAGCCGCGCGTCCCGCAGACGCGCTATCGCCGCCGAGACCTTCGCCATCTGCATCAGGGAAAGCACGCCTTCCTGCATCCTGGCGCCGCCCGACGCGACAAAGACGACGACCGGAAGGCCCTTGCGCGTAGAGAAATCAAACAGCCGCGCGACCTTCTCGCCGACCACGACTCCCATGCTCCCACCCATGAACTCGAAGTCCATGACGCCGAGCGCGACGGTCTTGTCTTCGATCTTCGCCGTGCCTACCACGACCGCGTCGTTGCGGCCGCTCGCCTCGCGCGCTTGCGCCATCCGCTTCGGATACGGGCGCGAGTCGACGAACCCGAGCGGGTCTCCGATCGCGAGCTCTTCGTACATCTCGCGCCAGGTTCCGCGGTCAACCGTAATCGAGAGCCGCTGGCTGACGGTCAGGCGGAAATGATGCGCACACTTGGGGCATACGTTGAGATTGCGCTCGACTTCCTTGCGAAATGAGATCTCTTTGCAAATCGGGCACTTGCTCCAAATGTCGTCGGCAGGGGCCTGCGGAGCAGTGCGGGCGGGATCGGCGGGACGTTCTGGAGTTTCCTGGGCCATTGCTCTAATTCGCCGCCTGCATCGATGCGCCGCCGCGCGCGGCTCGCATCGCATCCTTCATTGCTTCGGCCAGATTTCCGACGGCGCTAACGGCATCACCTGCTGCGATGTGTTCTTCGATGATCATGGAGATCGCGCTGCCAACTACGACCGCATCGGCAAACGATGCGACCTTTGCGGCCTGCTCCGGAGTCGAGATGCCGAAGCCCACGCCGATCGGTAAATCGCTCACCGAGCGCAATTCGCGCACCTTGCCTTCGACGTCGCCGCCGACTGCTCCGCGGGCACCGGTCACGCCGGTCACGGATACATAATACAGGAAGCCGCCGGCAGATCGCGCGATTCGCCGGCTGCGTTCCAGAGGGGTCGTGGGGGCCAGCAGGTAGATCAAATCGATTCCGTTCGCGCGCGCGGGCTTCTGGAGCTCCGCGTTTTCCTCGGGCGGCAAATCGACCGCGAGGATCGCATCGACGCCCGCCGTCGCCGCATCGCGGCAAAGCCGTTCGCATCCGTAATGCAGGTAAGGATTGTAATATCCGTAGAGGATTATCGGAATCTGGGTTTCCTTGCGCAGGTCGGTGACCATCGAGAGGATTCCCGCCAGCGAGGCGCCCGAGGACAATCCGCGCGCGATCGCGTGCTGGTTGGCGGGGCCGTCGGCCATCGGATCTGAAAACGGCACGCCGAGTTCGATCAAATCCGCGCCGCGTGACTCGAGTTCCAGCACCAGTTTGTGGGTCGATGCCATGTCGGGATCGCCGGCGACGATGAATGGAATGAGCGCGGCTTCGTTGCGGCGGCGAAGCTCGCTGAATTTCCGGGCGATTCTTCCGCGATGCGCCATGTCAGGCACCCTCCCTGAGCGTCACGCCAAGCGCGCGCGCCACGGTGTTCATGTCCTTGTCGCCGCGCCCGGACAGATTGATCACGACTATCTGTTCCCTGGGCAGCGTGGGAGCGAGCTTGGCGGCATATGCGATCGCATGCGAACTTTCGAGCGCCGGAATTATTCCTTCGGTTTCGGACAGAAGCTGAAATCCCTGCAACGCTTCGGCGTCGGTTACGGCGCCATATTCGGCTCGTCCGTTTTCCTTCAGCCAGGCCAGTTCGGGGCCAACGCCGGGATAGTCCAGGCCGGCCGCAATCGAATGCGTCTCGCGAATCTGGCCAAGCTCGTCCTGTAGCAGCAGCGTGCGATTACCGTGCAACACGCCCGACTGTCCGCTCGTGAGGGTAGCCGCGTGCTGCGATCCATTGAGGCCGAGGCCGCCGGCCTCGACGAAAATCATGCGGATGCCGCGATCCTTGATAAACGGATAGACCAGCCCGATCGCGTTAGAGCCGCCATTGACGCACGCGATCAGCACATCGGGCAGGCGTCCTTCGTGCTTGAGAATCTGCTTACGCGCTTCCTTGCCGATCACCGTCTGAAAATCGCGCACGATCATCGGATAGGGGTGAGGTCCCGCGGCGGAGCCGATCAGGTAGTAGGTGTTGCGCACGGTCGCGGTCCAATCGCGCAGCGCCTCGCTCATCGCGTCCTTGAGGCTCTTGCTGCCCGCGTCGACAGCGTGAACCTTGGCACCCAGCAGCTTCATGCGAAACACGTTGAGCGCCTGGCGCTCGACGTCTACGGAGCCCATGAAGACTTCGCATTGACGGCGGAATAACGCGGCCATCGTTGCGGCCGCGACGCCATGCTGGCCCGCACCGGTTTCGGCGATGATTCTCTCCTTACCCATCCGCACCGCGAGGAGAGCCTGGCCGAGCGCGTTGTTGGCCTTGTGCGCACCGGTATGGCAAAGGTCCTCGCGCTTCAGATAAATCTTCGCGCCGCCCAGCTTCGCGGTGAGGTTTGCGCAGAAGAACACCGGCGTCGGGCGGCCGACGTACTCGCGCGAATATTTTCCCAGCTCGGCGCGAAACTTCGGGTCGCGCCGCGCCTGCTGGTACGCTTCGCCGAGTTCAAACAGCGCGGGCATCAGCGTTTCGGCGACATAGCGGCCGCCGTATTCGCCGAAATGGCCGCGGCTATCGGGGAGATTTTGCATTGGCAACAAAGCTCCTGAGCTTCGGATGATCCTTGACTCCCGGGGCCGACTCAACGCCGCTGGCCGCATCGACCGCGTAGGGCCGGAGCGCCGCGGCCTCGGCGACATTGGTGGGACTGAGCCCTCCCGAAATGAAAACGCGGGAAAGGTCGAGACCGTGCAAGTCTTCAAGCGGACGTGCAACCCCGCTGCCGCCGTAGAGAGCAGGATGAAAAGTATCGAGCAGAATGTAGTCGGCGTGCGCGGACGAAATTGCGGCTGCGGCCTCGCCACCGCGCACCCGGACTGCGCGGATTACCGGCACCGGCCATCCCGCGAGTGCATCGTTCTCCTCATCGCCATGAAATTGAATCAGGTCGAGCCGGACTTCGCGCAGCCGGTCACTTACATACGCGCGGTCCGCATTTACGAACACGCCAACCACTTTGGCGCGCGCTCCGATCGAATGCCGGATCTCCAGCGCGCATTCCAGATCGATACTCCTTGGACTGGGCGCGTAGAAATTAAGCCCGAGCAGATCCGCGCCTGCGGCGATCGCCGCTTCGGCATCGACGACGCGCGTGACGCCGCAGATTTTGACCCGCACCGTCATCGCGAAGCTCCCGCCCCGGTCGGCTTCAGCGAACCCATCAATTCGGCGAGCTTTACCTGCGGCTTGCCGCCGCGCAGCAGGCTCTCGCCGATCAGAAACGCGCGCGCGCCAGCCTTGTCCAGACGAACGATGTCGGCGGGCGAATCGATGCCGCTTTCGGACACGACTAACGCATCATTCCCGTGGTCTGCGAGCAGGCGTTCGGTGACCCCGATATCGGTGACGAAAGTGTGCAAGTCGCGATTGTTGATACCCAGGAGCGTCGCGCCGATTTTTTGCGCAGTCTCGAATTCGGCGTCATTGTGCACCTCGACAAGAGCCGCCATACCCAGTTCGCGTGCGATCACTCGCAGCTCGTGCAGCTTCGAATCGGACAGCATCGCGGCGATGAGCAGGATGCAGTCGGCGCCGGCGGCCCGAGCCTCGTAAACCTGATACGGGTCGAACATGAAGTCCTTGCGCAGCAAGGGCAATTCCACGGCGGCGCGGACGGCGCGCAAATCTTCAAGTGATCCTTTAAAATGCTGATCGGTGAGCACCGAGATGCACGCGGCGCCGGCCGCCGTGTAGTCGCGCGCCACCGATGCCGGATCGAGCCCCGGTAAAATGTCGCCCTTGCTCGGCGAGGCGCGTTTGACCTCGGCGATTATGGCAGGACGGCGCGCGCGCAATGCCGCGACAAAATCGCGCGCAGGAAGCGCATCGGCGGCGGCGTTGCGAATTTTTGCCGCCGGAACCCGGGTTGCGGCCAGTTCTTCGCGCTTGGCAGCGAATATTTTGTCGAGAATTGAGCTCATGGAATTTGGCCCTGGCTGGCCGCGGCCAGTTTCTCGAGGGTCGCGAGCGCGCCGCCAGACGCGGCTATTTCGCGCGCGCGCGCCACGCCCGCACGGAGAGATTTGGCCTTTCCACCGACGTACATAGCGGCGCCGGCGTTCAGCGCGAGCACATCTTGCGCCGCACCCGGCTCGCCCGCAAGCACGGCGCCAAGAATCGCCGCGGCGTGCCGCAGGTCGTTCGCAGCCAGCGTTTCGCGCGCTGCGCGCTTGATTCCGAAGTCCTCGGGCGCGATCTCGTATTCCGCGATCGGAGCTTCGCCGCGAAGCTCCGCAACACGCGTCGAAGCCGAAAGCGAGATCTCGTCCATTCCGTCGCCACCACACACGACCATCGCATGCTCCACGCCGAGCGATCCGAGCGCTTCCGCCATCGGCTTGAACACGGCGGCGTCGCCGACGCCGACGACCGCGCGCCGCGGTACGGCGGGATTACACAGGGGACCGAGCAGATTGAAAATGGTGCGCGTGCCGAGCGCGCGGCGAAGGGGAGCGAGGCGCGCGAGCACCGGATGGTACGCCGGAGCGAAAATGAAGCAGATTCCCGCCGCGACCAGACATCGCGCAAGGCGCTCGGGGTCGATATCGATCTTCACGCCCATTTGTTCGAGCACATCTGCCGCGCCGACCCGCCCGCTGATCGCGCGATTACCGTGCTTCGCGACGGGGATGCCCGCCGTGGCGGCGATAAGCGCGGCGCCGGTGGAGATATTGAAACTGCCGGAGCCGTCGCCGCCGGTACCGACCACGTCGAGCAGATGCTTTTCGCCAAGGTTCACAGCGCGGGCGCGCGCACGCATCGCGCGGGCGGCCCCCTTCAGTTCGGAGGCGGATTCGCCCTTCAGCTTGAGCGCGACGAGGAACCCCGCGATCAGCGCCTCGGGCGCTACCGCATCGAGAATCTCGCCGAAGGCGCGCTCGGCAGTAACGGCGTCCAGCGAACGCCGCGCGAGCACGTCTTCGAACGCTGCACGGAGTGAACTCACGCCGAGACGCTCCTCAGAAAATTCGCGAGCAGATGCTTTCCTTCCGGCGTGCCGATCGATTCGGGATGGAACTGCACGCCTTCGACGCGCAGGGATTTATGGCGAAAGCCCATTATCTCATTCTCTTCGGTGCGCGCACTCACCTCCAGGCAATCGGGCACCCTGCCCCATTCAACGAGCAGCGAATGGTAGCGCATCGCGTCGAAGGGACTCGGAATCGACTCGAAGAGCGTTTTGCCGTCATGGATCACAGGCGAGGTCTTTCCATGCATCAGGCGCGTGGCGCGCACCACCCGGCCGCCGAACGCCTCGCCGATGCATTGATGGCCCAGACAGACGCCGAGAATCGGGAGTTCCGGCGAAAGCTCGCGCAAAATCGCCATCGACACGCCCGCTTCCCTGGGCGTACACGGCCCCGGCGAGATGACGATCGCATCGGGATTCAGCGCGCGTGCTCCCGCCACATCGATGGCGTCGTTGCGCTTGACGGTCACGTCGGCGCCCAGCTCGCCGAGGTATTGCACGAGATTGTAGGTGAACGAATCGTAATTATCGATCATCAGCAGTTTGGTTTTCCGCTCAGCCATCGCCGTTCACCTCGTTTCCGGCGTTTCAAATTCGCGGGCGGCCTGCAGCGCGCGAACCATCGCGCGGGCCTTGTTCACCGACTCCTCGAATTCGGCGCCCGGATCGGAGTCGGCCACGACGCCGCCCCCCGCCTGGATATAGACGCGATTGTTCTTGATCAGCAGCGTGCGCAGCGCGATGGCAGTGTCGGTATTGCCGGTGAAACTGAAATAACCAACCGCGCCTGCATAGACGCCGCGGCGCACGTTCTCCAACTCGTCGATTATTTGCATCGCGCGAATCTTCGGCGCGCCCGACACGGTTCCCTGCGGAAAGGTGGCGCGGAACGCATCGAACGCGTCGCGGTCCTCGGTGAGCGTGCCGACCACATTCGACACGATATGCATCACGTGCGAATAACGCTCGACCACCATGTACTCGGTGACCTTGACCGAGCCGATTTCGGAGACGCGACCGACGTCGTTGCGCCCGAGGTCTACTAGCATCACATGCTCGGCGCGCTCCTTGGGATCGTCCAGCAATTCCTTCTCGAGCGCCTGGTCTTCTTGCTCGTTGGCGCCGCGCCGCCGCGTTCCCGCGATGGGCCTTAGCGTAATATCGCGCCCCTCGACTCGGACCATCACTTCGGGCGACGCGCCAACAAGCGTGTGGTCCCCGAGCCGCAGGTAGAACATGTAGGGGGAAGGATTGATGGTCCTGAGGCTGCGGTAGATGTTGAACGGATGCGCAGTGAGGGGAGACTCGAAGCGCTGCGAAGGAACGACCTGGATGATATCGCCAGCGGCGATATATTCCTTCGCCGCCGTGACCATCGCCATATAACCCTCGCGCGTCATGTTGGAGGTGATGGTCGCATCATTGGCGGCGGCAGTCGGGCCCTCCAGGCGCGGCGGCACCGCAGGCGCGCGCAGGCGCGCAATCATTTCGTCGATTTTCACTTCCGCGCTGCGATAGGCCGCGCGCGTCGACTGGAATTCATCGACCGGGACGTTGGCGATGATTCGCAGCGTCTGCCGCACGTTGTCGAACATCAACATCGTGTCGGTGAACATCATGTAGAGATCCGGCACGCCAAGGTCGTCCTGCGTCGTTTCCGGAATGCGCTCGAAGCATCGGACGACATCGTAGGCGAGAAATCCGACCGCGCCGCCGAAGAAACGGGGCAGTCCCGGAAGTTGCGGCGCGCGCAGGCGCTGGACTTCGCTGCGCAGCTCATCGAATGCGTTGGTGACGGAGCGAACCTCGATGCCGCGGCCGGGCCGGATGATGTCCATCCGGTTTGCGCGGGCGCGAATCACCATCGCGGGCTCGGAGCCCAGGAACGTGTAGCGGCCCCACTTTTCTCCCCCGCGCACGCTCTCGAGCAGAAAGCCGTAGTCGCCCCGCGAGATTTTCAGGAACGCGGAGACGGGCGTTTCCAGGTCGGCGGCGATTTCGCGCGAGACCGGGATAAGGTTGTAGCCTTGTCCTCTGAGCTCTTCGAATTCGCGTTCACTCGGGTACATCATCGTCGTTCCCTTCTTCATTCCGCCGGGGTGGCCGGTCCGCCCGTAGCCCATTTCGCACAAAACAAAAGGGCCGCTGACTCTCGCCCGCGGCCCTTCGGAATTCGGTTTTGTCGTGGATTACAAAACCAGCGCGCAGGCGAATGCGTCAGCGTACCAACGCCAAGCCGCCCAAGCCTTCTGGTTCGTGCAATCCTTCATGAGCACTGCAATTAATCCATGTCCGCATCATCGATGTCAACCGGGTCGGTTCGAGCGCGCATGGTGACGTCCCCGTGGATCGCGTCGAAGTCTAAAGTTTAGCGCGTGCCAGCAGGCGAGTGTGCCTAACGAAAATATTGGGAAGTGGCGGGATTATCCGGGAAGAGAAGGGATATGCGGGCACCAGCGGGTGTGCGCTGCTTATCGAATCCTGGTTTCGAGGGTGACACTTCGGCGCGAATTCACGGTAGCGGCGGTTGCGCGCAGTGGACGGCGCGCGATCCCTCCGCTTCGGTCGGGATGACTCAA
>Ga0074044_10000586_pt1 | contig 35101 bp, 23 predicted proteins | sample BogForMeECP23OM1_FD_94443 | JGI IMG/M metagenome (GOLD analysis project Ga0074044, IMG submission 94443) | Bog forest soil microbial communities from Calvert Island, British Columbia, Canada - Bog Forest MetaG ECP23OM1 | ecosystem: Environmental > Terrestrial > Soil > Wetlands ...
CATCAGCGTGTGCCCCATCGAAGCCGTGCGCAGCGAGACCTGCGTGAGCTTGCCTTCCATCTCGGGTGCTGGCGGAACGATGGTCACGTGTCCTTCCCATGATCCGGTCAGAGTTTTCAGTTGGTCGAACGACTTTTGCGCGTCGGACTGGGCAAAAGCCACTGCGCACAGCGACATCAAAACAACGGGCACCACACAGCGAACGGATTTCATATTCATTCTCCTCGGAGGTCCATTTCTTTGTCGATCCTGGGCGCCAGAGTCTTAGTCGCTGGCGACTCACTTGAAATCAATCAATTCCAAATGGACATCTGATCTACTGTTATACTTAACTATAACACTACGGATATGTCAAGCCTTTTCGTATTTCCTTTGATTTCAGGGGAATCGAGACCGCCCATCAGATCGGCGACTGCGAACGTCGAAGGTGATCCCTAATAATTACGATCGGAAGCATCCGGCCGAGGCGCTCAGGGGCCCGGCGCGGGAGCAGTCATTAGCCCAACGAACATCCGATAGAACTTCTCTTGATCCAGATCAACCTGAATCTCCACCGGCTGCAGCGTCCGTGCCGGCTTGTCTGCCTCCGTCCAGGTCAGCGTATTTCCATACCCGGCTCCCAGGTCAAGATCGATGCTCATGTAGCGCGTCTCTCGTTTCGTAATGATCGAGGGATCGATCCACGCTGCCGCCGCCAGCTCGTCCCACATAATGACGGCGCCCGGAGAATCCTGGTAAAAGCGGGCAACATAGTGCGCCAGCGGAGTCCCAGCCTTATCAATCTGCTCTACCATGGCCCGCGTCAGCTTCGTCTTGATCGAGATATCCGTCGGCGTACAGACGATTTTCTTCCATCGCCCGCGCAACACCACTCGCGCCGCTTCGGGGTCGAACCAGAAATTGAATTCGTGCCGCGGGTTATTGATGAACTCCGGGTTGTCGCTTTCGGGCGCGATGCTTCCGCCCATGAACACCAACTCCTGCGCCAGTTCCGCAAATTCTGGATCGATTGCCATGGCCAGCGCCAGGTTCGTCATCGGACCACCCTCGTAGATCGTGATCTCGTGCGGATACTGATGCACCATGCGAATCAGAAAATGAACCGCATCTTCATCCGCCGCCTTGGTCGTAGGCTCACCCTCGGGGAGCTTCGGCACCACAAAAGGCCCGTGCCACCAGCGATCATCCCACGCCCCAGCGTATGCCACCTTCCCGTAGCGTTGCTGCCACTGCTGCGCTTCCTCGCGGCTCCGGATCAACGGAAACACCGCGCCCGGCACGACCGGAATATCCGTCCGTCCAATGATTTCCAGCAATCGAAGCGTATGCGCCACTTCCTCGTCGCGCCACTGGTCTCCGCTGACCACCGTGATCCCAAGCACTTCCACCTGCGGAGACTGGATCATCACCAGCAGCGTCTGCAAGTTGCTGCCGCCCGGCCCCGAGCAATCTTCATTAATAATGACCTTGCGGCGCGGCTGCGCCGCTGCACAACAACAAAATGAGAGGATCACGACGACGGCGGCGACGAGCCTGCGCTGAGCGGCGTTCAATGGGCACTTGGAGAAGCTTGCTTTCGCGCCGCGATACATTTCTTCAAGCACTCACAGCTCGCTCTACGACTCCGCGTAAGAATGAAATTTACTTGAGGCCTTCCACCAGGTAGAGGTCTCCGAGCGTTCGATGGAAGCCGTAAACATAAGTCTTCCCATCCGGCGTCATCAGAATCGGTCCGATCGTGGAAACCCCCGTCGGATCGAGAGGAGCAATTTGTTTCCACACGCTTTTCTTTCCCGTAGCCAACTCCAATCGATACACTTTGGCCGGCACTTCGCCCGTCCGATAGAGAAAAATGGACCGCCCATCCTGACTCCAAGTAACCGGAATATCTCCCGGCTCCATACCATTGACGATTCGAGGGTCACTTCCGCCGGCAGAATATAAGTATCCTTTTTGATCTGGCCCAATCCCCACCACCATCTGGCCATCCGGCGCAACCGCAAAGTTCTGCGCATCGACCCCCTCCGGAGAAATCGCTTTCGGCTTACCCCCGGAAATATCCTGCGTATAAAAACGCACTCCCCGCCCCGGTTCGTTCCCGGAGAACACAAAATGCTTGCCATCCGGAAGCCACCGTGCCCACTGATGGTTAATCGTATCGGTGGTGAGCGACTGCGTTTCACCCGCCCCAGTCGGCAACAGCCGCAGTTGTCCCGGCGCGATCGGCGTTACCACGATCACCCATTTCTGATCAGGAGAGAGCGCCGAAGCTCCGCCTTCGCCGAGTCGTATGGCTGGCGTCCCATCCGTGTCTCGAATATAAACTGCGTAGGTCAGGTCCTGCGCATCTCCGTATTGCACTCCGCCGCCGATTCCCTCCTCATCAAACAGCAGAGTCTTGCCATCCGCCGAGAGATCCGCCGGGTAGGAATAATCAAGCCACGAAAGATCTCGCTCCTTTGTTGCGCCTCCATTCAGAGACATGACTTCGCGCCGTCGATCCGCGCGCGCCAGCAGAACCCGCCCGTCGCGCCAGATATCAAAGATCACCAGCGACCCCGGCACTCGTGTCACCAGCCTCTGCTTCCCCGTGAGCGTCACCGCGGTGATGTAGTGGAACAATCCCAATTCGCTGGCTGTGAACCACACCTCCTGCCCGTCAGGCGTCCAGGCCAGACCCTGGGTTCCGTACCACTCTCGGGTGAGCTCGGTTTTGTGTCCCGAAATATCGACCACAGCCACCGATCCCCCGTCATCCCCCTGGTTGGGATGATCCATGAAAGCCACTGCGTCGCCCTTCGGCGAAACTCGCGGATAACTGATCCACCCGCCGCTCGTCTCGTACAAAACCTTGCCAATGGGATACTCGATCCGGTCCCGTCCGCCCACATTCCGCACCACCGCCAGGTTATTTCCATCCGGCGACCAATCCGCCCACTCAACATCCTCTAGAATCGGCCTCGGCGCCCCACCCGCGATCGGCGCTCGCGCCAGCGTGCCCACATTGATCCAGGTTCCGACCGGATGGCTGCCCAGCGAAAGCGCCATCTCGCCCCGCGACGAAATGGCCAGAAGTTCCGCCCGGCCCAGCCCCAAAGAACGCGACTCGACCATCCCTTGCCGCGCCGAAAACGTCTCCACCGGATTCCCCTGCCACGCCGCGCTATAGAGAATCGTCTGTCCATCCGGAGCAAACCGGGCCGACCGAATCTCGCCCCGGCGAAAAGTAATCTCGTGATACAGGGGCGCGCTGGCCGCCGACGCCCCCCACAGCCGTTTGCCCAGCACCAACCCGATGCCCAGCGCAATCAGAAATCCGCAGGCAATCAGCACCGGCAACAGTCGATTACTCTTTCGCGCGCGCTCCGGAACCACGGGAATTTCTTTCTTGCTGTCCCCTGCGAGCGGCACAACTCCGCTCGCTCCCGCCCGCGAAGAATCCGTATCTCGTTTCAGCCGCTTGAGGTCCGCACGAATTTCGCCAGCGCTCTGGCAACGCAGTTCCCTGTCCTTTTCCAGTGCCTTGTTCAGGATAGGTTCCATTTGCGCCGGCAATCCCGGATTCAACTGAATCGGCGGCGCCGGTACCTTGTTCAGAATCGCTTCAAAAATCACCGCCGACGTAGCTCCCGAAAACGGCTGCTTGCCGGTAGCCATTTCGTAGAGCACCACGCCAAAAGAAAACAGATCCGTCCGCTGATCCAAAGGTTCGCCACGCGCCTGCTCCGGCGACATATAGCCAATCGTCCCCATCGCTGTTCCCGGAGTGGTGAGTTGGTCGCGACTAACCGCGGTCGGCTCCCCGACCGTGGCGGCCGATCCATCCACAACGTGGTTCCCTTGCGGCGTGAGTTTCGCCAAGCCAAAATCGAGAACCTTCGCCTGCCCTCTTTGCGTGACAAAAATATTGGCCGGCTTAATGTCGCGGTGCACAATCCCGCCGGAGTGCGCGGCATCGAGAGCGTCCGAAATCTGGATTCCCAGTTCCAGCAACTGCGCAGTCTTTAGCGGACGCCCCTCAATCATGTGTTTCAGGGTCGTGCCGTCCAGATACTCCATCGCAATAAAAGCCTGGCCATTTTCCTGGCCAACGTCATAGATGGTGCAGATATTCGGATGGTTCAGAGCGGATGCCGCCTGCGCCTCACGTTGAAAACGGCTCAGCGCCTGCGGATCCTTCGCCACATCATCCGGCAGGAACTTGAGCGCGACAAAACGGTGTAGCCGGGTGTCTTCCGCCTTGTACACCACGCCCATGCCGCCGCCACCGAGCTTTTCTACAATGCGGTAATGAGATATGGTTTCGCCGATCATTCAGATCATCAAAGCAGGAAGATACGCCCCTCTTGGGTCGCTCCATCTTAAGGGCGAACCGTCCGCCCGTCAACGAAAGTGAGCCTTCCGTGGCGGCTCACCGGCTTTACAGACTTGCAGGTTTCGACATAGATTAAAGGTCGACGGTTTTGGATGAGTAAGCGGTAATGCCTCGATCTCCTTCTAATCACGAACCTTCTCTTCCTCGTTCAGCCAGCAACATGGCTGAGGTTATGCTCTCGAGCGATTTGCTCGAGGCTCTTCCCGACGCCGTCGTCGCCGTCGATCGCGCCGGGACCATCGTTCAGATCAACTCCCAAACCCAGCATCTCTTCGGCTATGACCGCGACGAATTGATCGGCCAAAAAATCGAAATTCTTGTCCCGGAGAGCTATCGCGATCGCCACCACCACCATCGCGCCAGCTTCACCGCAACTCCCAAGACCCGCCGCATGGGAGCCGATCTCGATCTCTATGGCCGCCATCGCAACGGCTCCCAATTCCCCGTGGAAATCAGTCTCAGCCCGGTTCTGACCGACCAGGGAATGTTCGTCCTGAGCGCCATCCGCGACATCAGCGATCGCAAGCGCATCGCCGAAGAGCTCCGCCGCGCCAATGAAGAATTGCATCTCAGAACCACCGAGCAGCTCGGCGCCTACCGCTCACGCCTGGCCCTGATCATCGATTCCTCCGAGGACGCGATCTATAGTAAGGATCTCAACGGCATCGTTACCAGTTGGAATAAGGGAGCGGAACGCATCTACGGTTATACCCCCGAAGAGATGGTGGCCAAGCACATCTCCATCCTCGCGCCTGCCGACCGTAAAGACGAAATCCCCGATATCTTACAGAGAGTTGCGCGCGGCGAAAGAATCGACCATTACGAATCTCAGCGGATCACAAAAGATGGGCAACGCCTCGACGTTTCCATCTCCATTTCCCCCTTGCGCGACACCAAAGGCGACATCATCGGAGCCTCGGCCATCGCCCGCGACATCACCGCCCTGAAAAAAGCCGAAGGCCAGCTTCATCAATCGCAAAAAATGGAAGCCATTGGACGCCTGGCCGGTGGCGTTGCCCACGATTTCAATAACATCCTCGGAATCATTAACGCCTGCGCCGAATTTCTCCACGACCGCATCGATCCCTCCGCTGAACCCTCGCATTATATTGACAACATCAAGAAAGCGACCGAACGCGGATCTTCTCTCACTCGCCAGCTCCTCACCTTCAGCCGCTCTTCCGCCATTCAGCCGCGTCTGCTCGATCTCAACGAACGCCTGCGCGACGTCGGCAAACTTCTCCGCCCGCTGATGGGTGACGATGTCGAAATTCTCATCGTCTCCAAATCCTCCGCCGCGGTCGTCGAAGCCGATCCCGGCCAACTCGACCAGATCGTCGTCAACCTGGCGGTCAACGCGCGCGACGCTATGCCCAGGGGCGGCAAGTTTATTCTCGAGACTCGCTCCGAGAAATTCGACGCCGCTTTCACCGATCAGCATCAGAGCATGCCTCCCGGAAAATACGTTCTCCTCGCCGTCAGCGACACCGGTAGCGGCATGGATGAAGCCACCGTCGCCCGCATCTTTGAGCCCTTCTTCACCACCAAAGAGTTGGGCAAAGGCACCGGTCTTGGCCTCGCCACCGTCTACGGCATCGTCAAGCAGAGCGCTGGACATATCCTTGTTTATAGCGAGCTCGGTCACGGAACGACTTTCAAGATCTATCTTCCCAACGCCGATCACAAGATCGGCCTCACCTCCGAGACCGAACCGGACAAGGTCGCGCCCAAGCGCGAAGGGGCTACCATTCTGCTCGTCGAAGATGACGAGACCATGCGCGCCCTTACTCGCCAGCTCCTCCATGAACATGGCTATACCGTCATCGAGGCGGATGACGGCAAAACCGCGCTCGAATGGGTGCAGTCGCACCCCGACCGCATCGACCTTGTCTTGACCGACATCGTCATGCGCCGCATGAGCGGTCCCGAGTTGATTGAGCGCTTATCCGCCTGCAATCCGAACCTGAAGGTCGTCTATATGTCGGGCTACACCGGAGAACTGATCGCCGAACGCGAGGTCTTGAAACGCGGCATCACCCTGCTCGAAAAACCCTTTGATCGCACCTCCCTGCTCAATACCATCCATGAAGCTCTGGGCTGAAGTCCAATCCTCCTAACCACCAGCAGCCTCCTCGACCGCCATCGTTGGTCATATAACCAATGGTTTGGTGATGGGGATCACACATCGCTGCGGAAAAGCACCCACTTTCGCCCGAACCGAAGGTGGCGCAAGAAATATATGTTCGGTAGCAAACAACTTTAGTGCTATTATTTCGTTCCACTTACCAAGCATTCAAGAATTTTGGGCCCATTCGCGAGATTGGCGAGGCGCTTGCCAAAGTACATGTGCACGGAGGCAATCATGGCCACACAAGTCGTCAACAATGCCCAGAAACTTTCCCCAATCGACAAAGCTTATTGCGAGCTTCCTCCCGTCGTAGCCGAGGCCCTCGAACAGGAATCCCTCACCACCAGCTATCCGACCGGAGCGGTGCTGTTCGCCGAAGGTCAGTCTCCGCGCGGCGTTTTCATCGTTCGTAAAGGACGCGTGAAACTCTCCGTCTGTGGCAGCGACGGCCGAACCCTCATCCTGCGCATTGTCGAGGCAGGTTGCCCGTTGGGCGTCGCCGCCGTCGTCTCCGGCCGCCCCTACGAAGCCACGGCCGAAACTCAGGAACCAGCCGAGATCAGCTTTCTCCGCCAGAGCGATCTGTTGCGGCTCATGCGCACCCATGGCGAGTTGGCCCTGTGGGTCACGCAGCAAATCAGTAATGACTACGCCTCCACCTGCCGCGAAATTCGCGACCTCATTCTTTCCGATTCCGCCAGCGAAAAACTCGCCCGCCTCATGATGGGATGGCTCGACCAAAACCTGAAAGCCAAGAACCCCACCCAGATGAAACTGGCTTTGACTCATGAAGAGATCGGGCAGATGATCGGCTCCTCGCGTGAAACCGTCAGCCGCCTGTTCGCCGGCTTCAAAAAGCAGCGCATCATCCAGCAAACCGGATCGACTCTGGTGATCCCAAATCGCGTGGCCCTGGAATCCCTGATCTCCGCCTAAGAATTCAAGCAGTCCACTAGTCGGGGCCGGTCATCCTCCTACCGGCCCCGACTTTTTTAGTAGTGTAGAGCGGGCGCCCCCGCCCGCTGCCTTTGACTTGGATTTCCCGACAGAATCCTTTGCCCGTTGTGGCTGCCCCATCCTTCGCGCCCTTTTCGCCAAGGGTGGGAGGCGCTCAGTTCGCACCAGTGATAAGGAGCGGACACAACTGCAGGCCCGAAATAACCTTGAGAGCGCCTGACTCCAACCCGACGCTCAATCCGCCAGTACGTCCGCGGCTCCGTCCTTGTCCCGATACTCCGCAGGTTCGCTGGGATCTTCGATCATGTGCGCGCGTTGCAGGGCTCGGTAATATTCCGGACGCGCATGTCGATAATGCTCGGCTGGAACTTTGCCGTCGATAAAAGCCGTATCCATGGGATAGACGAGCGGGTCGAACATCACCATGTAAGAGTGCCAAATCAGAATGGCGAAGGTCGCGAGCACGGCCTCGTAATAATGAACCGCGGTGGCGGCGTCCGACACCCACTTCGGAAAATAACGCAGAGTGAAATTGTTGAACCACAACAGCAGGCCGGAGACGGTCATCACCATCGTGCCCCACATGAAGGCCAGGTATTCCAATTTTTCCGCGTAGTTGAATTTTCCAAACGTCGGTTCAACTTTGGTGAGTCCGATGTTGTAGGTAATCACCTGCACCATGTCGGTTGCGTCTTTGACATCGGGCAGCATGGCTTTCAGGAAGATGCGATCGCGCTTGTTCATCGCGAGATGAATCACGTGATAGAGCGTCGACACAACCAGCAGTACCGCCGCGCTGCGATGCAGTCCGCCGCGGAATCCGGCGTGATTCTCCCACAGCAGGATGGGACGCGACCACCATGCGTCAGGGAATTTGAGCGCAAATCCGGTGAAGACCAGCGTCGGGAAGCTCAGGATCACTCCCCAATGCGCGATGCGGAAGTTGCGATTCATCCGCGTGACTTTCGCTTCGCTGATGGGGTGCGGACGCGGCCGAACCAGCTTGGCGTAGAAGTCGAGCAGGTTGTGGAAGATCATGAAGCCGAGCGTCATCGGAATCAGCGACCAGTAGGTCCAGCGAATCCATTTGACGACCGGATGCGCGGCTCCGGTTGAAGTCTGCACATGCACCGGACCGATGTTGAACCTGGCTTCTTTGACTCCCTGGTGACAGGCTCCGCAGGTCTTCGCCAGATTGGCGGAGTTGACGGTCGAGCGCGGATCGCTCGAACGCAGAATCGAGTGCACGCCGTGACACGACGCGCAGTTCGCGGCCGTCACTTTGCCTTCTTTCAGAGCCAGTCCGTGATAGCTGTCGGCGTAGGAAGGCAGGCGATCGGAGGGCAAATCGTAGCGCAGGGCCAGGCGCGCATCGCCGTGGCAACGTCCGCAGGTCTCGGCCGAGACGTTCTGGGCATTCAGGGGCGAGCCCGCACTCTTCGGGTCGATGATCTGGTGCTCGCCGTGACAGTCGATGCACACGGGAGCATCCCGCACGCCGTCTTTCACGGCCTCCCCGTGAACGCTTTCGTTGAACTCGCGGGCGATTTCCTTGTGGCATTGGGCGCAGGTCCCTGGCACGTTCCAGTGATTGACCCTCGAGCGCCCGTCGGTCGCGGGATAGATGTCATGACTGCCGTGGCAACTGGAGCAGGTAGCCGCTTCCTTGCCCATGGCTACGGCGCGCGCGTGCACGCTTTGCTTGTAGGAGTCGACGGGATGCGCTACCGGAATTTTGTGGCGCGAGAGGAATCCCGCATCGCTGTGACACTTGGCGCATGTGTCGGGAATGTTCCTGGCGGCGATGGCTGAGTCCGGCTCGCTCGGGGCTTTTACCGCGTGAATGTTGCCGTGGCACGAAACGCACTTGGGCGCGTCGGGATCGCCCTTCTTCGCGGCTTGTCCGTGGATGCTCGATGCAAGCGTCTTCGCTTCGTCGGCGTGGCATTCGACGCATTTTCCCGGCATCAGCTTTTCCGCCGTCGTCAGTTCGTGAACGCTGCCGTGGCAAGTGGCGCAGGCGCCGTCTCCGAGCGCGGAATGGGCACTCGCGGGAAAAGCCTTAGCCTCGTCGGCATGACAGGTCGCACACTGCACCTTGACGCGTTTCGCGGGATGCGGAAATTCCTTGACGTCCGTGTGGCAGTCTTTGCAGCTGAGAGCGGCATGAGCGCTGGCTGCATGTTTCGCCGGATCAATAGAAATGCTCCTGCCGGCGTCGGACTTCATTCCTGCCTGGCCGTGGCAGGCGAGACATTCCTGATCTGCGCCGGCGGCCAAAGCTAAAGTTGAAGCCAAAGAGAATACAAAAGAAAACAAGGCAACACGAAGCGCACGCATTTTATAAGTCCTTCTTATTACCGCAAATCAACTCTATTGGTACGCAAATATGACGGCATAAATAATCCACAACACAGTGCTGAACCCGACTGCCAAAGCTGCCCATCCGAAGATTCGAATCGTACGGGTCACGATCGGTGGATACGCCTCCTCCATGTGCTCTTCGAGCGTTCCGTCAGCAACCAGCGCCTCGTATTCTCTGGGCTTATCTCTTTTCAGCTCTTCCAGCGGCATGCGGCCCGTGAATACGGTGATGTCCATGGGAAATTTTTCCGGGCGCAGATGGGTATTAAAGAAATGAACGGTAAAAATGAATCCGGTGGCGAGGAGCGCTTCGTCGCTGTGGACGATAGTAGCTACGTTCAGGAACGATCCCGGAATAAACCGGGTAAAGAATACTGGGAACCAGAGTGTGAGGCCGGTCGACCCGATGACCGCAATTCCCCAGAACACGGCGAAGTAGTCGAACTTTTCCCAGTACGTCCAGCGGCCGTAGGCGGGACGCGGACCGAGACCTACGAACCACTTCAGCGTGCCGATCAGTTCTTTCAAATCTTGTCCGTTCGGCACCAGGCTGCCCGGACCCAGCACCAGCGATCGCCAGGATAGGTGCTCTCTTTTCTTAAGTCGGACGAGATCGACGAGATGAGTGATAAAAACCCCGAACATCACGACAGCGGCGGCACGGTGAATGTTGCCCTCGCTTTCGAAACCGCCGAGCAGATGCGAAACAACTGAGGCCCATCTTGTGTAGGAGAACTTGAGCGTTAATCCAGTCGTCGCCAGGCTCAGGAAGCTGCAGATCATGCAGATATGGAGGATGCGCTGCAGGCGCGTGAAGCGGACGAACTGGCGCTCGGGATCTTCGCTCCGCGGAGTATTTAACGGTGCCGGCTTCTCCGGAACTTCGCTAGGCATCGCCATCCTCCTTAGTGTCCTTCCCGGCGTGTGGCTCTCCGTTTTCCGCGGCGGCTTCAGCGGCTTTCAACTCGCGCCGCATCTGGAAGGCTCGCGGAAGCCAGAGCAAGGTATGAATGCCTCCGACGACAAACGTTCCGAGCAAGAGTCCGGTCATTCCCCAGAAGGTGTAAAAGACGAACGGATATTTCTTCGGATCGTGGTGCGTGGCGTGCGTGAGATAACCGGCGAAGCGGCGGGTCGCGCCCGCGTGGCATTTCTGGCAAGTTGCGGCTACGTTGGCGCGGCTGAGATGCGAGCGCGGATCGGTCACCTTGAGCACATCATGAGCGCCGTGGCAGTCATAGCACTTCGCTGCCTTGGTGTAGCCGAGACGAGAGACTTTTCCGTGATAGGTCTCAAAATAAGTCTCGGCAATCTTCTCGTGGCAGCGTCCGCAGGTGCCCATCACGTTCAGCTTGAAACTGTTCTCATCCGTACGGTGGATGGAATGCGCGGTGTGGCAATCGTTGCAAACCGGAAGCGGCTTGCCGTATCCGCTCACTTTCTTGGAGTGGATGCTGTTCTCGAACTGCTCCTCGATGCCATGGTGGCATTGGCCACAGGTGTTCGGCACGTTGTTCGCGTTAACCGTCGATGCCGGATCGCTACGCGGCAGAATATGGTGCGCGGAGTGGCAACTGGTGCAGGTCGCGGTTACGGTCAGCCCGTTCTTTAATAATGTCCCGTGAATGCTCTCCGTGTAGTTGCTGATGATTTCGTGCTGCGTGCCGGTGTAGCGCACCGCCGCTTTCTGCCCTTCACGGTGACAGCGCGCGCAAAGGTTGGGAACGTTGACCGCGAAAGTTGGGGATTGCGGATCCTGCTTGTTAAGGATTCCATGGGTGCCATGACATTCCTTGCAGGTCGGGGCGTTCGAATCGTTCTTGGCGTTAAGCTGGCCGTGGATGCTGGTGGCATACAGTTTGCCAATTTCGTCGTGGCAGGAGGTGCAGTCCACGCCTTTGGTAATGGTCTCGCACGGTCGCACCCGCGAGGCGTTGACCTCCGAGTGGCACTGGCTGCAGGCAATTCCTTTTTTACCGTGGACGGAATGGGACGCCTCGTCGATGTTGACGAACATGGATTTGCCGTCGCGGGCACGCCGCAGTTTCTCGTTGGCGTGGCAGCGCATGCAATCGGCGTTGGCCATGCCCATCTCATAGAAGACGTTGCGGATCTTGTGGGGCTGATGGCAGTCGGGACACGCGGGGAGTACGTTCGCCTGTTTTTCCCAGAGCTCGCCGCGAATGATCTTGCGGTGGACGCTTTCGATTTGCGAGTGGCACTTGGTGCAGGTAGCGGCGATGTTCTTGCGATTGATCGAGGAAGCGGGATCGGTGTGCGGCAGGATGGAATGAGCTGTATGGCAGGTGGCGCAGGTCGGCGCGACCGCCAGACCTTTCTTCAGCAACGCCTCGCCGTGGATGCTCTCGGAATAATTGCCGAGAATGTTGTCCTGGGCAATTTGGCGGGTGCGCGAAACGGGAGTTCCTTCGGAGTGGCATTGTCCGCAAACGAAAGGAACTTTTAGGGGCGCGACTGCTGACCGCGGATCCTTCACTGGATAAATGGCATGGTTGCCGTGGCAGTTCACACAACTCGGAGCGAGCGCGTCGCCGCGGGCAACCGCTTTGCCGTGGAGCGATTTGCTATAGAGTGCTTGTTCGTCGGAGTGGCAGGTTCCGCACTTTACCCGTGCCGGTTTATCGTGGGGAAAATCTTTTCCTTCGAGATCCGCGTGACAGCCGGTGCATCCGAAGCTCGCGTGTATGGAGGTCGCGAATTTCTTGCCATCGACGTAGAGCGAGACGGTCTTGCCGGCTCGTGTGGTATTGAATGTCTTGTCGCCGTGGCAGGCTAAACATTCGGCGCCAGGTGGGTCGGCGGCGCGTACCGGGCGTTCCGAAATGCGCAGGGTGAAAAGCGTGATGAGGATTGCAGCGAAAGCTACTCCCAGTCGCCACTTCCTTCGCGCTATTTTCGTCTCAGCCATACAGAAACTCTCGGGCGATTCGTAGCCGGCCGCCTACTTCATGCCCAAATCTGAAAGCACCTTCGGGTTCTCCTCACCCGTAGCCAGCAGGTTGTGACAGGCGCTGCAGTCGTTGGTGATCGTCTGGCCACCGGCGCTGGTGTGGCTGCCGTCATGGCAGCGGAAACAGCCGGGCGAATCGTTGTGTCCGAGATTATTCGGGTGCGCACCCCAGGTCAGACGCATGTCGGGGAAAACGTTGCGCAGGTAGATATTGGCCACTTCCTGGCCAGCCTGCTCCACCAGCGTGCGCCGCGTCTGATAGATCCCCGGGTAATTCGTTCGATAAAACTTGTTGAGTTCTTCCTTGATGTTCTGTGCCGCCACGTCGCGCGTCGGGTAATTCACCTTCAGAACTTCGACGGCCTTCTTCCGGATGAAGGGGAGTTCAGGACTGATGTGGCCGGTCGACATCTGCTTGTCCACAGCGTTTTCCGGCAGGTCGAAGGCGTGCGTCGGGCGATTATGGCAATCGACACAATCCATCACGCGATGCTCGCCCTTATCCAATTGTTCTTTGGTGGGCTTGGTATCGGTGGAGAGGAATTCGGTGGTCTTGCCGTTTTCGTCGGTGTAATAGACGGCGGGGATGATCTGACGCTCGCTGTCGGTTGAAATGTAGCGGATGCGGGCGGTGTCGGCGAGGTGGTGCCCGTGAATTCCGACCGAGCCCTGCCAGTTGCGTCCGCCGACTTTCACCAGCAGCACGTCTATCTGCGGCGTATTTTTTTCGTCGTCTTTGTAGCTCGTATTGACCAGGAACTTGTCACCCGTAAAACGCAGTGGCCAGTGACACTGTTCACAGGTTTCTCGAGCCGGCCGGAGGTACTTTACCGGCGAAGGGATGGGACGCGAATAGGTATGAAAAGTAACGGCGACTACCTGCCGCAGACCAGACAGCTTCGATTTCACGAACCATCCGGCTCCCGGCCCTATGTGGCACTCGACGCAAGCGACCCGCGAGTGCGGAGAATTCTGATAGGCGGTGTACTCGGGATCCATGACGGTGTGGCAAGTCTTGCCGCAGAAAGTCGTTGAATCCATATACTCGACGCCGCGGTAAGAGGCGGTTCCAATAATCAGAAGATTGAGCAGAGTCGCGACCCCGACGTATTCCAGGGTGCGCCGCACTACCGGGAGTCCGAGATCAACGGGTGGGAAGACGCTGGGCAGATCCCCGCTGGCGCGCAGGCTCCGTCGCCGCAGCCAGATCCCCAACGGGACCAGGATCAGTCCGCAAACAAAAACACCCGGGAGGATCAGGTAGATGAGAAGACCGATATAAGGATGCGGCGGTCCTGGCAAGAAAATGTCGTAAAACCAGAAGGCGATGATAGTGAGCGCCGTACTCGTGGTGAGCACGGCGCCAGTGAGCGTTGTGGGGTTCTGACCCAGGAAATAGATCGGTTGCGACCAGTCTCGAAAACGTTCTTGCAGAGTCATGAGAAACCGCTACTCTCCCTTTTTCGTGCGCCAGCCAGTGGACACACTCCAACGGCTGGCGTCGCATCAGCCACCACGTTCGACCAAAACTTCTACTCAATCAACCGGGCTAGGACTACTTCAAAGTCCGGATGTAAGCCACCAGTCCCTTAATTTCTTCGGGCTTTAATTTGTCTCCGTACTTGGGCATCTTGGGCGCTTTGCCGTCGGTGATGACGGCCGTGAGAGCGGCGTCCGACTCTTTTTGCACGTCGGCGCTGGAAAGATCGTGACCAGCTGCTTTCTTTCCATCGGCCCCGTGGCACATAGCACACTTTGATTTGTAAAGTGCCGCGGAGTCTTGCGCTTGCGCCGACAGGGGAATGCTGAGAACCACAGCTAGAGCCGTGGCGAAAGTAAACACGGAGAGGCCCTTCTTCTTCATTTTGACGCTCCATTAGGATTTTGCTGTTGAACAACGCAACAACAATACATCAACTCGCAATACTGAGCTTCTTGAGGTAACAGGTTCTGTGATCCCGGTCACACTTGCCTGTAATCTCACAGTTGACGGTGGGATGTAAATAGCCGCTAGCGATAGGCCAATCGAGCGGCTGCCGAATAATTTGAGAGAGCGATCCCGTTCGACCGAACCGGTGACCGAACCCGATTACGAAAGCTAGTTATCAGGGGCAGGCGACCAGTGCTGATTTAGAACCGAGAGTCCGATTCGGATTTCCGGCAACGGGAATTCCAAGAGATGAGTCTGGCTCTCGACTTGTAAGCTCAACCAGCGAATAGACAAATATAAATCCGTGCCGCGACGACCCGGTGGCAGGGTAAGTGCAATCGAATCCGCGGTCAGTCATTCCTTCCATTGGAAAGTTTTAAGACAACCTTGCTAAGCGGGGATAGCGAAGCTCTACTCGGCGCTCGACTTCAAAAAAAGAGGAGGCAACATGAAAGGGGGGGCAACATGGCGGCGAACGTGGTCGTGAACCTGGGAGTCCACGAAGCGGTACCCGACGGCTCCGCGAAGTGGTTTGCCGCTTATACGAATTCGCATCACGAGAAACGTGTGGCGTCGCATTGTTCGGAACGCAACATCGAGACGTTTCTACCTCTGTATGGGGTGTCGCGCCGCTGGAAAAACCGGTGCGCGGTGAAGCTTGAGCTGCCCCTTTTCCCGAACTATGTTTTCGTGCGGATGCCCCCCCTGGAGCGGTTGCGAGTGCTCGAGGTGCCGGGTGTGCGATCGCTCGTGGGATCGGCGCGAAACCCTGCGCCGCTGCCGGATTTTGAAATCGAGGCGCTGCGCACCGGCTGCGCGCAGCGGAAGGTCGAGCCCCATCCCTACCTCGTTCTCGGTGAGCGCGTCCGGATTCAGTGCGGCCCGCTGGCCGGAATGGAAGGTGTGCTGGTACGCAGGAAAAGCAACTTCCGGGTGGTGATTGCACTCGACGTCATCCTGCAATGCATGGCGGTCGAGGTTGATGCCGATGACCTGGAGCCCGCCGCGCCCCTCCCGCCGCCGAGGATCGCAGGATTCGAATTGCGGAGCGGACTCAACTCTACCCTCCTCCACTCCTGCCAGCCCTGAAACAGGAATCTTTGAAAGTGTCGTATCCCGAAAAACTTCGTCGGCGCGCTGCGCTGCTTCTCTCCGTAATGCTCGTCTTGGGAGCCGGGTTGGCAGGCTCAGTCCACATCGCTTTGGCAGCCGATTTAGAAACGGCAAAGCGGTGCGGCGGCCAGCCTGCCGGCTCCGGTCTGGGTGAAGATGGCGATCGAAGTGGCCACGGCAGCGAAACGAGAGTTCCGAGTACGAAGTTCGATGGGGGGACTCCGGCGGCTCCAGCGGAAACAGCTTCCGTGCCATCGCAGGGCGCGTCCGGCGTCTGCCTGGCGGGCAGTTTCACTCAGGTGGCCCACCGTCTGGCATCGGATCAGAAGATGATCTGGACCAGCCCTTTTGATCTGCATGCCCAGGACAAGAACGGGATTCTACTCGCGGGAGTGGGCATGGTTGGCCTGGTAGCGGCTGACCATCACATCATGCGCCAGTTCGGCAGCACTCCGATGCCGCACAGCAACGCTTTCAGTAATTATGGACTGGCAGCGATGCTCGCAAGTTCGGCCGGGTTGTACCTGCGCGGATCGAGGATGGGCCTGACCAGCGTCGAAGGTGCGCACAGCCGCGAGACTGGCTTCCTCGCCGGCGAAGCGGCCACCGACAGCATGATCGTAACCGAGGCGCTGAAACTCGCTTTCGGGAGGGCGCGCCCGAACGCCCCGAATGCCGGGAGCTTTGCAGCGGGCGGCGCTTCGTTTCCCTCCGAACATGCCGCTGCCGCCTGGTCCGTCGCGACCGTCCTTGCCGACGAATATCCCGGAAGGCTCACCAAACTGCTGGCCTACGGTACCGCAACCGGAATCGGCCTGGCTCGGGTCGGGGCCCGCGAACACTTTCCCTCCGACGTGGTGGTCGGCAGCGCGGTTGGCTATCTGATCGGCCGCTACGTATACCGGGCGCATCACAATCCGGAGTTGCCGGGGGCGAACCCGGGCAGTTTCAATGACGACCTCGAACGAGATCGTGAACCGCAGGCCCCGCCGCGGGCTCTCCGGCCATCGGAACTTGCGTCTCCGTTCGTGCCGCTGGATTCGTGGATTTATGCCGCCTTCGACCGCCTGGCCGCGCTCGGCTACGCGGCGAGCGCCTTTAGCAATCTCCGGCCCTGGACGCGCCTGGAATGTGCCCGGATTCTGCAGGCCGCGGGCGACGAACTGGGCGTCGGCGGACTGGGCGTTGGGGAACTGGGCGTGGACGCCGGCCTTGATGGCGCCTCGGCCGAGCTCGCCTATCCCCTCTATCAGGCGCTGGCCGCCGAGTTCGCAGACGACCTTCGACGCCGGGACGGTTCGGGAAATTCCGAGATCCGGATCGACAGTTTCTACACGCGTTACCTCGGCATCGCCGGCACTCCGCTCGACGACGGCTATCACTTTGGCCAGACGCTGATCAACGATTTCGGCCGTCTCTACGGTGAGGGGTCGAACCTGGTGAGCGGGGGGTCGGCGTGGGGAACGGCAGGGCCTTTAGCGTTCTACGCACGCGGAGAGTACCAGCACGCCGCAGCGCTGCCCGCCTACAGCCAGACCGTGCAACAGATGATCGGCATGATCGACGTGACGCCGCCGCAGGACCCGGTGCATACGTCGACCATCGATCAATTTCGCCTGCTCGACGGCTACGTGGCCGGAAACTTCAAAACCATCCAGATATCAGCCGGACGGCAAAGTCTGTGGTGGGGACCGGGCGCGGGCGGGCCGCCGAACTTGAGCGACAACGTCGAACCGCTGGACATGCTGCGTCTGACGAATCCTTCCCCGTGGAGGCTGCCCAGTTTCCTGCACTGGCTGGGGCCGTTGCGCTGGGACTTCTTCGTGGCCGTCATGGGCGGGCACCACTATCCGCCCGATCCAGGCATCGATGGCCAGAAGTTCAGTTTCAAACCGACCCCCAACCTGGAATTCGGTTTCTCGCGCACCATCGTGTTCCGTCCCGTCACGATGCACATGTTTCTGCGTGGCTTCTTCAGTTTTGGAGACAACAACACGACCACACCCGGCAGCCCGGGCGACGTGGGCGACCGCAGGAGTGGCTTTGACTTCAGCTATCGCATTCCTGGGCTCAGAAATTGGCTGGTCGTGTACAACGACGGCCTGACCGACGATGAAGTTTCGCCGCTCGCCTACCCGCAGAAATCGCTGATGAATCCCGGCCTGTACCTGCCGCAGATTCCGCATCTGCCGCAGCTCGATTTCCGCGCCGAGGCGGCCTGGTCCGACCCTCCCGCCCTCGCCCACAAGCATGGCCAATACTTCTACTACAACGGCGCCTATCACGATGCCTACACGAACGACGGTCATCTTCTCGGATCGTGGGTGGGCCGCGAGGGGCGCGGCCTGCAACTCTGGAGTACTTACTGGTTTTCCCCCCGGAACTCCCTGCAAACGGGATATCGGAAGGCGCAGGTCGATCGGGATTTCATTCCCGCGGGCGGCAACCTGCAGGATTTTTTTGTGCGCGCAATTTTTCGACCGCGGCCGGATCTGGAGATCACAAGCTTTTTCCAGTATGAGCGCTGGAATTTCCCGGTTCTCGCGCCGCTGGCCGGTCCGGATACGGTGGCCTCGGTGGAAATCACCTGCCATCCCGTGTGGAGCAGAATGCTGAAGTACCACTGAGCTTGGAGGCTGAAGCGCGCAGCCGCCAACCATGCTTGTGCCATGTGATGTTTTTTCCAACATGATTTTCTCCAACGCGATCTTCCCAAACACGATCTTCTCCAACCCGACCTTCTGGAACATGATCTGCCGGAAACTGACACTGACCTCTCTCACCTGCAAGCGCCGGGGTGAAGCCGCAGCAAGCGAGACGTCCCGGAGCCTGGCTGCGCCCGGCTGGCGGGGGCTTCTTCCGGTCGCGAGCGTTCTCTTTGGTATGGCTATCGTTGGCGGCCTTGTCCTCTCGCCCGGGGAGGGATCGGCGCAGGTCTCACTCGGCACTCCGATCACTCTGGAAACTTCGATGGCCGATGATCCGCCGTGCAACGGGAACGACTGCCCCTCGACCACGAGAACTGGGAACCAGGCTGGAACCATCCCCGCTCCCGGAGAGGCCATACCCAACGCCGGTGCCGGAGCCCCCGCGGTGCCGGAGCGCGCCTTGCCGGAACATGCCCTGCCGGGATACGTCCCGCCGGATCGCCTTTTGCCCAATCCGGCCCTCTCGATCAAGGAGGAAGAAACGCGGAATGTAAGTTCGCCGCTCGGGCCGACAGAATTTCAGGAGTTCGTCGCCAGTTCTGTCGGCCGCATCCTGCCGATCTATGGCTATAACCTGTTCGATCATGTTCCGAGCAGTTTCGCTCCCGGCGACCGGATTCCGGTCACCAGCGATTACCGGATCGGGCCGGGCGACGAAATCCTGATCCGGGCCTGGGGACAGATCGATCTGGACGGGCGGTTGGTGGTCGACCGGAGCGGCCAGATCTTTTTGCCGAAGGTCGGCACGCTCACGGTCGCGGGCCTGCAATACCAGCAACTCGCGGAGTATTTCCGTACGGCCATCGGCAGGGTCTTCCGCAATTTTGACTTGACCGTCAGCCTGGGACAGCTGCGCTCCATTCAGGTGCTGGTCGTCGGACAGGCGCGGCGCCCCGGAACCTACACGGTCAGTTCGCTGTCGACTCTGGTGAATGCCCTGTTCGCCTCGGGAGGGCCGGCGGAAACGGGCTCGATGCGCCGCATTCAACTGAAGCGAAATAACGCGGTGGTGACGGAATTCGATTTCTATGACCTGCTCGTGCGGGGAGACCAGTCAAAAGACATTCGTATCCTGCCGGGCGACGTCATTTACATTCCGCCCGTCGGCGGGTCGATCGCGATGGCGGGAAGCGTCAATGTGCCGGCGATTTACGAATTGCGGGAAAAGCTGACGCTGCAGGATGCCATCGCGATGGCCGGAGGTCTGACCACGACCGCAGACGGAGAAAAGGCGGTGGTGGAACGCATCGAAGACCATGGCATGCGCCGGGTGGAAGAATTCTTGCTGACCGGACCGCCGGGCTCTCAACCCGGGTGGGACCGGCTGTTGAAAGATGGCGATGTGGTCCGTATTTTCCCGCTCTCTCCGCAGTTTGAAAACTCGGTTACCTTGCGCGGCAATGTCGCTCGCCCGGGCCGGGTGGAGTGGCACAGCGGCATGCGCCTGAAAGACGTGATCCCGAATCGGGAAGCCCTGGTTACGCGAGAATACTGGCGCGCCTCGAATGCCATGCAAAACGCGGCTCTCGGGCGGGCTGCCCCGGAGATCAACTGGGACTATGCGGTCATTCAGCGTCTTGACCGGCAGGATCTTACAACGCGCCTGGTCGCTTTCAATCTCGGGAAGCTCGAGCTCGAGGGCGATGAGCGGGAGAATCTGGAGCTCGAACCGGGCGACGCGATCATCATTTTTTCGCAGAACGATCTCGCCGTGCCGCTCGCCCGGCAGAGCAAGTTCGTGCGCCTAGAAGGGGAGTTTCGCGCCGCCGGGGTTTATCGTGCCGAGGCGGGTGAGAGCGTCCGGCATCTGGTCGAACGCGTGGGCGGGTTGACCCCGAACGCCTATCTTTACGGGGCGGAGTTTACGCGGGAGTCGGTGCGCGCCCAGCAGCAAAAAGGCCTCGACCGGATGATCGAGCAACTGGAAGACGACATCACCCGCAACACGCTGGCGCCGGCCGGCCTGAGCCCGGAAGAAGTGGCCGACTACCAGGCAAAACTCGACGCCCAGCGCCGTCTGGTAGAAAAGCTGAGGGCGGTCAAGGCCACCGGACGCGTGGTTCTCGACCTGGTTCCGCAGGCGGCGGGGGTGAACGAGTTGCCCGCGATCGCCGTCGAGGACGGTGATCGCCTGGTCGTGCCCTATCGTCCTTCGACGATCGAGATGCTGGGAGCGGTCTACAACAAGAATTCCTTTCTCTACCGCCGCGATGCGCGGGTGGAAGATTATCTGCAGCGGGCCGGAGGACCGACCCGGGACGCCGACACGAGCCGCATGTTCATCATTCGGGCCGACGGCTCCATCCTCGGCAAGCAGTCGGTCAAGGGATTGTGGAGCGGAGGTTTCGCCTCCCTTCGCCTGATGCCGGGCGATGCCGTCGTGGTCCCGGAGCGCCTCTCGCGCGGTTCGCTGCTCAAGGGGTTAAGAGACTGGAGCCAGGTCTTTTCGCAATTCGCCCTGGGGGCGGCGGCCATCCGGATCATTCAATGATCCTTCCGTAATCCTTCCCTGGCCGCGCGGTGGCCCCGCCCGGACGAAAGTAGGACTAGGTTGGAAAAACTAATCATCGAAAACGAAACTGCGACTCCGTTCGCCGCGGGCCAACCACGGTCGAACGGCGTCCGGACCGAGGACAGGAACGCTTCCGAGGATAGGAAGGCATCTTCCGAAAGCAACGGTCCCGATTCGCGCCGACGCCCCTCGCCCGCAGGTCGAGCGGGCAACGAACCCTACGAGTCCCGCGTGCTCGATGTGCTGATCGTCTTGTTCCGGCGCAAGGCGCTCCTGCTGCGAACCACCCTGGCCGCCGCCCTTCTCGCCGCCCTGGTGGCGCTCATCCTGCCGAACCGCTACACCGCCTCCGCCGATATCCTGCCGCCGCAATCCACCCCATCGCTCGCCGCCTCGATGATCGGACAATTGGGCGCGCTCGGGCCCATGGCGGCGATGGCGCAGAAGGACCTGGGACTGAAAAATGCGAACGACCTTTATGTCGGGATGCTGCGCAGCCGCACCACGGAAGATGCCTTGATCCGGCGCTTCGATCTGATGCGAGTCTACCGCGTCGAGAAAATGTCGGAGGCCCGCCGCCATCTCGAAAACGCGAGCAGCATCATGCTCGGCAAGGAGGGATTGATCAGCATCTCGGTCGAAGATCAAGACCGCCGCCGCGCGCCCCAAATCGCCAACGCCTACGTCGACCAGTTGCGCCAGCTGACGCAGGATCTCGCCGTCACCGAGGCGGGACAGCGGCGGATATTTTTCGAGCGGCAACTGGAACTCGCGAAGGACCATCTCGCCGACACCGAGCAGGCGCTCAAAGAGACTGAACGGAAGACCGGGCTGATCCAACTGGACGGACAAGCCAAAGCGATCATCGAGTCGGTGGTGAAGTTGCGGGCGGCCATCGCCGCGAAAGAAGTGGAGCTGCACGCCATGCGCTTATTCTCCACCGAGCAGAATCCCGACCGGCGGATACGCGAGGAACAACTCTCCGGCCTGCGCACGCAACTGGCGCGACTGGAAAAGGAGACGGGCGGCGGCGCGCTCGATGCGGACGGCATTCAGGTCCCAACGGGCAATGTGCCGGAGGCGGGACTGCAGTATCTCCGCAAACTGCGCGAGGTAAAGTATGCCGAAACCCTTTTCGAGTTGCTGGCCAAGCAGTACGAAGCGGCGCGTCTCGACGAGGCCAGGACCGCAGCCGTCATCCAGGTGCTCGATCCCGCGATCGAGCCCGATCGAAAATCCTCGCCGCCACGGATTTTGATCGTCGTGCTCGGCAGCCTGCTCGGCTTTCTGTCGGCGGCGGTCTACGTCTTACTGGCCGAGGCGCTCTCGCGGCTCGCTTTGAATCCCGGGGTCGAGGAGCGCTGGAACCGGCTGAAGACGACCGTTTCCGAGCCTCAATTTTTGCGACTCCCGTAGGCGAAATCGTTCGTGCAAACTACCAGCGTACAAAGAATGTGGAGAGGCCGCGCATGAGAGGCCGCGCATAACGGATGAACGCGCCAACGATCAACCCGTCTGCAACGTCTCGTTCCCGCACGCCAGGGCTGCAACCGGCCCTGGAAATCCTCGTCTCCATGGCCTCGATCGCCGCCGCCACTCTGGCCTTCATCATGGGTTGGCTCAGCTGCAACCAGGCGGCAGTGCTTACGCTCGGCTTACTGCTCTCGCTGACCGGCCTGGCCTGGATCCGCTTCGACGGCGGCCGGCATCCCTGTTTCCTTTTTCTCTGCACCTTGACGTTGTTTCAGGCCGGGCGGGTGATGGCCTACTGCGCCGGCGGCGTGACCGACATGTTTCAGGTCACATTGATGACCTCGTACCCTTTTAGCGTACCCGGCAACGCGGTCGCGCTGGTGCTTGTCTCGTTGGCCCTCTCCGCGGTCTGCATCTATGCTCCGTGCCGCTGGCATTACCGCGCCTTCGCGCCGCCCGGCAAGGGATCCTGCGGGCGTTTCTTGCCCTACCTCTACCTGCTTTTCTGCTGGAGTGTGCCGGTGCAGCTCTACAAGAACTTCTGCTATTACCAGTATGCCCGTGACCATGGCGGATATCTCGCGCTTTTTCTCGACCGCGGAGGCCTGGTGTCAAGTGTCCCCCTGGCCGTGCGCGCCGTTTCCATGGTCAGTCTTCCGGCCTTCGCCGGCGTCTTCGTGCTCGAGGGACGGAAGAGGTTGTTGAGCATCGCAACCGCCGTGTACTTTACGATTTCGGCTCCGATTCTCCTGCTCGGTTCGCGGGGCGCACTTTTCGGTCTGGTCGTATCCCTCTGGTATGTCGCCAAGGTAAAGTCGGGCCAGCCCGCCCGCCTGCACACCGCCGGATTTCTTGCCGTCGCGCTCGTCGTGGTGGGGTCTCTGGTCGGCTCAGTGCGCGACGAGAATGGCAGCTCCGAGGCGCTCACCGGTCCTACCCAGTTCCTTACCAACCAGGGCGTATCGCTCGACGTTACCGAGATCGCATTTGCCTATCGCTCGAGCTTCGCCCCCCACATCGGCTCCTATCTTTCCGGCGAGTTGCAGGAGGCGTTCTTCCCCGCCGATCGCATGGCCTACGTCGCCGGAAGAAACTTTGACGCTGACGTTTCCATGTTCTTGAGCCCGGCGGCCTATGCCTTGGGGTGCGGCACCGGCTCGTCGTATCTGGCCGAAGCTTATCTGGCGGGCGGCCTGGCGGGAGTCCTGATCGTCTCTCTGCTGCTCGGTTTCCTGTTCCACGGCATGCATCGAGCGGTGCGGCATCCTTTCGGACTGTACCTCGTGGCGTTGCTCTTGCCGGACGTGCTCTGGATGCCCCGGGGCGATCTGCTGGCCTGGGTCTCGGCAGCGCTGCGCATCGGTATCTCGATGCTTCTGCTGCTGACCGGCTGGTATCTCTACCAGGCGATCGCCCGGATCGGCGGAGCTGTGTTGCCGGGCAGGTTGCCGGGCGGGTGGCGGGGCTACGACGCGCCCGGCCAACCTCTGCCCAAATCTCGCTTCCCCACCCTCGGCGTCGAGTGACGAGCTAGGGTCACCGAGCCTTGCATCACCAGCCTCGAGTAACTATCCGGAGAAAATCCATGATCTCTCTCATCGTTGCCACCCTCCATCGCGTGACCGAACTCGACGACCTCCTGCGCAGCCTCGAGGAGCAAAGCTACCGGGATTTTGAGGTCATCGTGGTGGACCAGAATCCCGGGGACCTGCTGCTGCCGGCGATGGCGCGCCATGCCGGGCTGGAGATCCAACATCTGCGTTCGGAACGCGGACTTTCCCGCGCCCGCAACGTCGGGCTTCGCGTCGCGCGGGGCAGCATCGTCGCCATCCCCGATGATGACTGCTGGTATCCGAAGGATCTGCTGGCTGACGTCTCGGCCTGGTTCGAGGCCCATTGCGAGTTTGGTTTGCTGTGCACCGCCTTGCGGACCGCAGACCATCAGCCCTCCGGCCCCAGGACGCCAGCCACCGCCCGCCGCTGCACAAAAAGCGATATCTCGACCTGCCTGGCGTCGTCGGCGGCGCTGTTCCTGCGGCGGGAGGTCGTCGACGCGGTCGGCGGGTTCAACGAGGACCTCGGCCTCGGGTCCGATTCCAGGTATCAGGCGGGCGAAGAAAGAGATTATGTCCTGCGCGCGTTTCAGAAGGGTTTTCCCGTCTGGTACGAACCCTCCTTGACGGTGCACCACCGATCCATGCTCTCGACCGAACGGCTGCGGCGCATCACTTACTCGTACGCCTTGAGCGAGGGCTGTGTGCAGCGCATGTACCGCTATCCGCTGCGGAAGGTGGGCGCTGACCTGATCCGGTCTTTTGCCGGAGCTGCGGTCAGGCTGGCGCAGGGAAATTTGTTTCAGGCGTCGGTGTACATGCTGCGCGGCACCGGCCAACTGGTGGGTTACATTTCCGGACCGCGCGAGCTTGGCCGCCGCGCGCCAACGGCTGTCCGCTAGCCGGACTGCGCGGTTCTCATTGCTGCGGTTCCATTTCTCAGACCTGATCGTTTCGCTCATGGTTTCGCTGATGGTTCGCTCATGAAGCTCGTTAGGCGCGGGCTGTTTCAGAACATTCTGCATCTTGGGTCGGGCGAGCTCGTGGGCCGCCTGTGTGGGGTTGCCATCGCGGTATGGCTCGGACGGCGCTGCGGGGTGGTGGTGCTCGGCGTGTACGCGCTCGCCCAAAGTCTGACGCAGTACTTGCAACCGCTGATCGACTTCGGCTTGCGTCACGTGGGCGCACGCCTTCTGGCGATGCATCCCGAGTCCGGGCGCACGATTGTCCATCAGGTGCAGCGGCGGCGACTGCGGATGGCGGCGGCGGTCCTGCCCCTGCTCTGGCTGTACTCGATCTCTGCCCAACTGCCCGGGGAAATGAAGATTGTGCTGTTCTCGTTTTCGGCGGTGGGCGCGCTCTATGCCCTTTCGTTGGACTGGGCCGCCTGGGGGCAAGGACGTCTGTATCTGGTGGGCCTGGCAAGGTCCGTGGTTCCGGCCAGCATCCTGGCCTTTGTACTCGTCGGCCGGGCGCCTGGAAACCGCGTTCTGTGGTGGGCGGCGGCGGGCAATGCGGCGGGGTTCCTGCTGCAGGGCGCCATCTTCTGGAGTTGGTGGAGAAGGCAGCCGATGCCGCCGGTGACGGCTGCCGCCCTTGTCGTCATCCGCGAATCGCTCGCCTGGCGGCGCACCAGCATCATGGGTCTGGCATGGCTCTGCAACCTGGCGTTCAACACCATCGATCTACTGATGCTCGGGCTGCTGTCGAATCCGGAGCAGGTTGGCCTTTATGGCGCGGCCTACCGGATCTTGAATCAGGTGCTGATCACCTATTACCTGCTGACGCAGGTTCTCTATCCGAGGTTTGCCCGGCACCGGGTTGAAGAACGGGCGCGGATGCTCGGGGTCCGCATCCTGCTGCTGCTTGCGCTGGCCGGAATGGTCCTGGCGTGGCTCCTTTCGGTTTCGCGTCAGGCGGTCATTTCGGTTGTCTTTGGACACCGGTTTCTCGCGGCGTGTCCGCTGCTTCTGCTGCTCGCCTGGTCCATACCTTTCGATTTTCTGACCTCGTATCTGAGCAACGCTTTTCTTGCCTGGGGCATGGAGAAAAAAGTCTTGCGCTGTACCGGCATCGCCGCCGCCAGCAACATCGTCCTGAACCTCGTTCTTATACCTGTTTACGGAGCGCGCGGAGCGGCCATCAATACCCTGCTTTCGTATGCCATCTTCCTCGCCGCTCTCGGCCGGGCGGGATGGACGGCACGAGAACTCTTCCCTCCTCCAGCGCTCGCGGCCATGGACGCAATCGCCGGCGCGCCACCCTGTACCGGTTAGTCCGCGGAAACTGGAATCGAAACGAACCTTGAACTCGAATCAATACGAATCGAGATGACTCATGCGTTGCGATGTAAGCGTGGTGATACCGACCTATAACTCCTCGGGAACGCTCGGCAGGGCTCTGGACTCGATTTATCGCCAGTCCTTGCTGCCCCGCGAAGTCATCGTCGTCGACGACGGCAGCCAGGATGCGGAGAAGTCGAGAATCATCGCGGCTTCCTCTTCCCCGGTTCTGCCGGTCCGCTTTCTTCATGAAGAAGAGAATCAGGGACCTTCTGCCGCGAGAAACATCGGGATGGCCATCGCCGAAGGCCGCTATGTGGCGTTTCTCGACTCGGATGACGTCTGGTACCGGGACAAGCTCGCCATTCAGTACGGGCTGATGACCAGGCACAACATCGATTTTTCCATGCACGACTATGTCAGGGATACAGGCCGCAGGACCTACTCTCGCGACGAGAGCGGCGACTTAGCGCCGCCGGCTCTGTCCGAGCTTTCCTTCTGGAACTTCGTCTTTGGCAATCCGGCGACGCCCACCGTGATGGCGCTTAAAGAAAAGCTTTCCGCCTTCGATCGATCGTTACGCCGGTGCGAAGACTGGCAATGCTGGGTGGAGTCAATTTCGCGGCCGGGTTGCCGCGCCGTCTTTATCCGGCGCGTGCTGGCCGGCGGATTCAAACCAGGTTGCGGCATGATCGGCCTCAGTCAGGATGTCGAGGCCATGCATGCGTCGAAACTGCTGGTGCTGCAACAACTCTGGCAGAAAGGCAGGATCAACCGGTGGCAGCATCTGGCAGGCGTCGGCATCGAGAGAGTGAAATATCCCATCCGCATTCTCCGGGTAGCGCTGCGCCGGGGAACGGCCCTCCCGGCTGCGGCCGGCGAAGGCGCGCAGTGAAGGCGCTCCCCGAGCGAGAGACGTTGCAGCCCACCGGCATGGCACAACTCCTGCATCTTTTATGTTGCGATCTCGCGCGGCAACTGGAACTCGAAGGCCGTCCGGAAGTTCGACCCGATTTCTCGACCTTACTCCGGCGTTCGCTGCATCCTCGATTTCTACCCATCGTTCTCTGCCGCGCCAGCCGGGCGGCGCGGCTGGCGCATGTTCCAGTGCTCCCGGAACTCTTGACCTATCTCAATATCGTGCTCTTTGGCCTGGAGGTCACGCCGCGCTGCGAGATCGCGCCGGGAATTTTTTTCCCGCACCCTTCGGGAACCGTAATTGGGGCGTGGCGGATCGGCCGCAACGCAACCATTCTGCAAGGCGTCACCCTGGGCGCGAAAACCATGGATCTGGGATTTGATCCCGGCCTGCGTCCGGAGATCGGAGACCACGTCGTCGTCGGCGCCGGGGCGAAGATCCTGGGCGGAATCCGCATCGGGGACAACGTAACCGTCGGGGCGAATTCCGTGGTGCTCGCTTCGGTCGAAGCGGGCGTCACCGTCGCCGGCGTGCCCGCGCGCCCGCTCTCGAAAAAAGCGCAGCCGAGCCTCGCTCCCGGCACTTCGACCGAGGCCTGCAACCCTGCGCACGGCGGTGTCCGAAGGATCGAAGGCGGAAATCTCGCAGGCTCGAATATTGAACCATGAACGCGAACCGATCACCGCGAACGAAGAACGAGGAATGAACAACCCCGAGGAAAAGCAGATGGAATCGCTCCTGGATCTTACCGTGATTATTCCCAGCTACAATACCCGGCGCTTGCTGGGCGATTGTCTTTCCTCCATCTACCGGCATACCCGCGATCTCAGCTTTGAAGTGATCTGCCTCGACGACAATTCCGGAGATGGCAGCGCGGACATGGTGGCCGAGGCGTTCCCGGGAGTGATCCTGGTCCGCAACCAGGCCAACTACGGTTATGTCCGGAACACCAACCTCGGCATGCGCATGTCTCGGGCCCGCTATGCCTGCCATTTAAACAGCGACACGCTGCTGATCAGCAACGCCTTCCGGGCACTCGTCGGTTACATGGACGAGAATCCCGGGGTAGCCGCCTGCGGCCCGAAGCTGCTCAACCCGGACCGCTCGGTGCAGCACTGCATCCGCCATTTTTCGGGACCGGCCACCATGGTGCTGCAGGCCCTCAACTGGCACAAGCTGTTTCCCCGCAGCCCGCTCACCGATCGTTACTATGCCACCCGCTTCGACTATTCGAAGGCGCAGCCGGTCGACAGCATCGGCACGACCGCCTACGTCATCCGGCGCTCGACGTGGGAGAACGCCGGCATGCTCGACGAGCGCTTCCGCCTCTTTGTCTCCGACCTCGCCTACAACTTCATGCTGAAGGAGAAGGGTTATCCGGTGCACTACACGCCCTGCGCCGAGATCGTCCACTTCGGAAGCCAAAGCGTGAATCAGGAGCCGCAAAGCTCGCTGCGGGAACTGCATCACGCGTTGATCGAATTCAATGAGGCGTACGACTACTTTGGCAAAAGCCGCGCGAGCAAGCTTCTGGTGCGCCTGTCGGTGAAGGCGCGCGACTATCTGAAGCGCGCGGAATATTACCTCGGCTCCGACAAGCGCGTCATCAAGGGGCCGGGAGCGCCTCCGAAGGCTCGGGCCAAGTCCGAAGCAAAGTCGCGGGCAGAGGCGTCCTAGCCCGCGCAGTTCTCTTCTCCTTCTCTTTTCTCCTCGAATGGATCTTTATGGTCACGACTCCGCTCTCTGCAGAAGTCACCACAACCTGCCTTCCGGCCTATCGGCTGCCCTCATGGAAACGCGGGATGGACCTGGTTTCGGGCGCACTCCTTCTGCTTCTGTCTGCCCCCTTGCTTCTGGCTTGCTGGGCCGCGGTGCGGTTGACCTCGCCCGGTCCGGCGCTCCATTGGTCCAGGCGTGTCGGCCGCGACAATCGTATCTTTCTGATGCCGAAGTTCAGGACGATGCGCGTCGATACGCCGCAGGTCGCCACCCATCTCTTCGCCCATCCCGAACGTTATTTCACCCCCATCGGAGCGTGGTTGCGGAAGACGAGTCTCGACGAGTTGCCGCAACTGGTGAGCGTCTGCCGCGGACAGCTCAGTCTGGTCGGCCCCCGGCCGGCGTTATTCAATCAGCACGATCTGGTCGAACTCCGTACCCGCTGCGGCGTGCATCGTCTGCTTCCCGGCATGACCGGCTGGGCCCAGGTCAATGGCCGCGATGAGCTCGGGATTCCGCTCAAGGTGCAGTATGACGCCGCCTATATGGCCCGGCAATCGCTTGCCCTTGACTTGAAAATCTTGTGGCTGACGCTCTGGCGGGTGCTCCGGGCGGACGGCGTGCAACATTAGCCAAAGCGCGTCCGACCGCGGCCCAACGCGGCCAGGCCTCAGGTCAGCGGGCGCCGCGACGGGTCGGGAGGGCAAGAAGCTGCCTGAGGCACGAACACCGGATTCATCGCGAAACCGGGCTTGCTCGGTTTTTGCTCAAGGAAACATCCACAACTGACGATCAGACAAGATAGGTGCCCACGACGAATTCAATTCCTCCTTTCGTTTCATCGTGCCTATGAGAAGCATCCACAAGGAAGCTCCGGTCCGGTTCGCTGTCCACTCCTGGCTGGTGCTGAGCCTGCAGATGGGTCTGATCGCCGGTTCGCTCGTCTGTGCCTGGCTGTTGCGCTTTGAGTTCCGGCTACCCGAGCCCAGCCTGCTCTGGGCGGCAGCCGCGGTCCTGGTCGCGGTGCGTACTGCGGTGATGCCCTTCTTCAATCTGATGCACGGCTGGTGGCGTTACACCGGGATTAACGACGCTATCGACATTGCGAAGGCGATCGCAACCGGTTCGTTCCTTTTTCTCGTGACGGTGCGCTATGGCCTCGGACTCAAAACCTTCCCGCTCTCGATCTATGCGCTGGAGGCCCTCATCACCTTCACCCTCCTGATCGCCGTGCGCGTATTCTCGCGCCTGCTGGGGGAGGCGGCACGACGCGATTCCGACTCGAAGCGCCTGTTGCTGGTGGGCGCGGGACACGCGGCGCAGATGATCATTCGGGAGACGCTCGAAGTGCGCAGCGGCTACCGGGTCATTGCCGCGCTCGATGACAATCCGCTGAAAAAAGGTCTGCGGGTGCTGGGCGTCCCGGTGCTCGGCCGGGTGGAAGCCCTGGCAGAACTGGTTCATGAGCAGAAAATCGACGAGGTGTTGATTGCGATTCCATCGGCAACCGCCGGCGAGATGCGGCGCCTGGCCGGGATCTGCAAACGGGCGGGCGTTGCCTTCCGCACCATGCCGGCGATGAAAGAACTCATCGCCGGGCGGGTGACCCTGGAGCAGGCGCGGGAAGTTTCGCTCACCGATCTTCTCGGGCGCATCCCGGTCGATCTCGATCTGGAGCCGGTGCGCGAGCATCTCCGCGACCGCGTGGTCATGGTCACTGGAGCCGCTGGATCGATCGGCTCCGAACTCTGCCGCCAGATCAGTCTGTGCCAGCCGAAGCTTCTCGTCTGCCTCGACCAGAATGAGACCGGCATTTTTCACCTGCAACATCGCCTGGCCGGGGAAGAGGGTGAGCCAGCCTCGCAAAAAGACGAACACAAGGCCTACTGCGTCGCCGACTTCTCCCATTCCGAGCGCATGCGCAAGATTTTCCTGACCTACGGCGTCGAAATCGTGTTTCATGCCGCCGCTTACAAGCATGTGCCGGTCATGGAAGACAATATCGACGAGGCGGTGGGCAATAATGTCTTCGGTCTGCTCTCTCTGCTGAACGTCGCGGAAAACTCCAAGTGCTCGACCTTCCTGATGATTTCGTCCGACAAAGCGGTCAATCCGACCAACGTCATGGGCTGCACCAAACGGGTGGGTGAACTGATTCTGGCGGCATGGCCCGGGAAGCGGCTGCGTTGCGTCTCGGTGCGCTTTGGCAACGTGCTCGGCTCGAACGGCAGCGTCATCCCCATCTTCCAGGAACAGCTTCGCCGGAACCAGCCCATCACCATTACCCATCCCGAGATCACGCGCTTTTTCATGACCATTGCGGAGGCTGTCAGTCTGGTGCTGCAGGCCTTCGCCGTCGGCCGCAGCGGCGACATTCTGGTGCTCGACATGGGGGAACCGGTGCGGGTCGCGGAACTGGCCAAAACTTTGGCTCGACTCTCCGGCAGATCGCGCCCGGAATTCAGGTACATCGGCCTTCGGCCGGGAGAAAAACTGTTCGAGGAACTGTTCTATCCGAACGAACGGGTGTTTCCGAGCGCGTGCCAGAAAATAGCGTGCACGGAAAGTGCGAGCCTCGACTGGCCGGCGCTGAAGCGTGGCCTTGACCAACTCCAGATCGCAGTCTCCCTCGGAGAACGCGAGGCCATTCTGCGGCAACTCAGGCGAATCGTACCCCAGTTCAGCTATGCCGGTTCGGATGCAATCGAGACCGCCGTGAACTTGGTTCCGGGAGAGAATTCGAATCCAAAGGTGTCTCCGGTCCTGCCGGCGAGCGCGGAAACTCCCGCGCTCGCTGAGAGTTCACGACCCGGCTACCGTACCTGGCAGGCTGGTCTTCGGACGGGAGAGGCGGCGAAGCCCGCCTTCGGACCTCTCGTGCCCGGCGACTGAGGCAGGCTGGGTCCGGGGTTCAAGGTCAGATGGCAGTGGTTCAACCGGCAATCGGATTCGCTCCTGCGCTTATCCTCTGCCATCTGTCCCCACACCTCTGACCTCCTCACCGGTATCCGTCAGGGTGGCTCTGATGCCAGCGCCAAGCGCTTTCCAGAATGGAATGCAAGCCGGGAAATTCCGGCTTCCAGCCCAGTTCGCGGCGAATTTTTTCCGAGCTGGCGATGAGCACCGCCGGATCGCCCGGCCGCCGCGCCGATTCGATGACCGGAATCGGGTGGCCGGTCACTTTCCTTGCGACTTCGACCACCTCGCGCACACTGAAGCCCTGGCCGTTGCCGAGGTTATAAACGAGCGGCGCGGGACTCTCTGCCGCAACCGCATTGGGGCTTTTCGAGTCCTGGCCTTCGAGCGCATCGAGCGCCAGCAAATGGGCGCGCGCGAGATCGCTGACATGGATGTAGTCACGCACGCAGGTGCCGTCGGGGGTAGGGTAGTCGGTGCCAAAGATATTCACGTTTTCGGCGCGCCCGAGGGCGACCTGCAGGATGCGGGGGATGAGATGCGTTTCCGGCTGGTGGGCTTCGCCTTGATCGGGACGGGCGGCGCCGGCAGCGTTGAAATATCGCAGGCTGGCGTAGCCGAAGCCGTGAATCTGGTGGAACCAGGCGAGCATGCGCTCGACGAGAAGCTTCGATTCGCCATAGGCGTTCGTGGGATGAATCGCGTCCCCCTCCTCGATAGGAGTGCGCTCGGGATTGCCATAGAGGGCAGCGGTTGAAGAAAAGACGAAACGTCGGACTCCCGCCGCCAGCATGGCTTCGAGTATGGAGAGTGCATTCGCCGTGTTATTGCGGAAGAAGGTTGCGGGAGCCTTCATGGACTCGCCGGCTTCGATCAGCGCGGCGAAATGCATGACCGCCTCGATCGCGCGCGACCGCAGCAGGGGTTCGAGGGAGCTGCGATCAGCCAGATCGCCCACCACCAGTTCGGCATCTTCCGGCACGGCCTGGCGATGGCCGCGGCTGAGATTATCGAAGACCACAACCTCGTGTCCTGCCTGCAGGAGCTCCCGCGCGACGACGCTGCCGATGTAACCCGCTCCCCCTGTTACCAGAACCTTCATTCGATTCGCGCTCGACTTCCCGAACCTCGCTGCATGGTGAGTGCTTTGGTGAGTGTCAGTGAACGTCCCGGGGGAGTTTCGTAGCTCCGTGGGACGCTGTCGCGGACGCGGTCTGTGCCGCGGCTGACGACGCGCGCCGCACCAGTAACAGCATTCCCGCGCCGAACAGGAGCATGACCATTCCCCACCATAAGTTGATGTCGATGCCGAGCGAATGTTGGGCGTACATGTCGCTGCCGCGCGTGGCGGCGCCATAGCCCGTCACCAGCAGGCCGAATACGCTGAACATCAAACCGATCGGCAATCGGATATCGAATCCCATGCTGCCTCCAGGTCGTAATTCTGTGATCCAAAACCGCCCTCTCGCGGTTCGAATTTACAAAATTACCTGATGAACCATTCCAAAAGTTCCCGCTACCAGAAAATCCAATTCAGGAGCAGCAGAACCGTCAGCACGAATACGGCCAGCACCACCGGTTTCTGGTACCACTCGAGGCCTTCGTCTTTCGGCCGATCCGTCAGGGCGTACACCAGGCCTTTGAGTTCTCCATCGGGACGCGGCTTGGTCAGTAGCGAGACCAGGATCGTAACCGTGAAGCAAGTTGTCCAGGCAAAAATCGCGGTCCAGAAATTCTGCGCCATTTCGCTCGGATACTGATGCAGCACCGTGCCGAGGAAGCCGCCTTTGACTCCCGGAGTCGAACCCGCGGGCAGCGTGAGACCATGATGCAGGGCGGCGGCGGCGGTGCCGCTGAGCAATCCGCAAAAAGCGCCGTTGCCGGTAGCGCGCTTCCAGAACATACCCAGGAGAAAGGTCGCAAACAGCGGCGCGTTCACGAAGGCAAACACCAACTGCAACACGTCCATGATGTTATTGAACTGGCGGGCGACATAGGCAGCCAGCACGGAGACCGCTAAGCCAAAGACGGTTGCCGCCCGGCCCATCCACAGGTAGTGCTCGTCGGAGGCATTCTTGTTGATGTATCCCTGATAAATATCGTAGGTCCAAACCGAGTTGAAGGCGGTGGTGTTGCCGGCCATGCCGGACATGAAAGAAGCCATCAGGGCGCAGAGTCCGAGGCCAAGCAATCCGGAGGGGAAGTAACGAACCAGCATCATCGGAGTCGCGAGATCATAGTCCAGCACGACTTTGCCGTCTTTGACGAGAGGCTGGCCATGCTCATCCAATTTCGGCGGAATAATTCCCTTCCCGCCGGCGAGACTGATTTCGCCGCTGGCGCCGGCGTCCGAGACGATCGCCGATGGCATTGTCGCGACCGCGGCAGTCGCGGAACCGCTACCCCCATTCACACTCACCGCCGAAACCACGCCGGCAATCATTCCCGGCAAGATGACGAGGAAGGGAAACAGCATTTTGGGAAAGGCGGCGATCAGCGGCGTGCGCCGGGCGGAGGTCATCGAATCAGCCGCCATGGCGCGCTGCACTACAAGAAAATCCGTGCACCAGTAACCGAACGACAATACGAATCCCAAGCCCATGATCATGCCAAACCATTCCACGCCCATCGGGTTTTCGCTCGGGCTGCCCAGATACTTCCAGGAATGGACCATGGCTTCGTTGCCGATGCGAGCCTTCAGTCCGTCCCATCCGCCAACATCCTTCAAGCCGAGGAAGACGAGCGGGATAAAGCCGATCACGATGAGGAAAAATTGCAGAACCTCGTTATAAATCGCCGACGTGAGGCCGCCGAGAAAGGTATAGGCCAGCACGATCAGGGCAGAGACGAGAATGGCCGCGTTGAAATTCCAGCCCAGCAGCAGTTGCAGCAGCTTGCCCATGGCGTACATGGACACGCCCGAGGAGAACACGGTCATCACCGCGAAGGAAATAGCATTCAGCCCGCGCGTCTTTTCATCAAAACGCAGCTTCAGATATTCGGGCACCGAGCGGGCCCGCGAGCCATAGTAGAAAGGCATCATGAAGATGCCGACGAACACCATCGCCGGAATCGCGCCCACCCAGTAAAAATGCGAGGTCATGATTCCGTACTTGGCGCCGCTCGCGCCCATACCAATCACCTCCTGGGCTCCGAGATTGGCCGAGAGGAAGGCTAATCC
>Ga0074044_10000587_pt1 | contig 35064 bp, 25 predicted proteins | sample BogForMeECP23OM1_FD_94443 | JGI IMG/M metagenome (GOLD analysis project Ga0074044, IMG submission 94443) | Bog forest soil microbial communities from Calvert Island, British Columbia, Canada - Bog Forest MetaG ECP23OM1 | ecosystem: Environmental > Terrestrial > Soil > Wetlands ...
CTCCTGAAACTTGCGCTCGAAGTGACCGGCTCATTTCAACAACAATCGTTTCAGGGGTCAATCTCAAAAGTCTGACGAAGTATCGAGATCGAGCGGACTCGCGGGGACAGAAGAGTGCTCCTCTGTAGAAACGGCTGACCAAACAGAAAAAATCCAGCGATTTTTAGTTAGGCTTCTTGCGCGACCCCGCACGAGCAATCGGCTTGCCTGGCTTGGGAGGCTTGCAGTCAGGGTTGGCACGGCAATTCGGGCACACCACTTTTTCATTCTGTTTGGCCATCTCGTGCAGGAATGTGGAAAACGTTTGGCCGCAGTTCTCACATAAACGATCAATCGAATCGCTGGGCATAATTAGTCCTGAATCCTTGTCACCTTGCCGGTATGATTTGGCGAGCCATTCCGAGGCAGGCTGCTACCTTCACTATTCTAAGCTACGAACCGGCAGCAACCGCCGCCACTGTTTGCGGCTCGGTTCGCGCTCGCCCGCGTCCCATAGAATAAAGAATAACAAGAGTATGCCGCTCGGCCTCTACATTTCCGTCCCCTTCTGCCGGACCAAGTGCAGCTACTGCAACTTCGCGTCCGACGTGTTCTCGAAAGCGGCTTACAAAAATTACGTTACCCGCCTGCTCGAAGATATTGCCCACTCGCGCCAACTCGCATCGGAGATGGGATACGCGCTCGGAGCTACTCTTGATGACATCGCCGATTCCATTTACCTGGGCGGAGGAACTCCGTCCATCCTCGATGCCCCGCAGTTGCTGCGCATTTTCGCCGCCGTGCGCACTCAGTTTGCGGTCGCACCCTATGCCGAGATCACAGTCGAATGCGCTCCGGGAACGCTCACGCCCGCCCTGGTCGAGACCTTGCTGCAATGCGGCGTGAACCGCGTGAGTCTGGGCGTGCAGTCGTTCGTCGATCACGAAGCGCAGTCCGTCGGACGATTGCACAAACGCTCAACCGTTCTCGAAGAGATTGCCCGCTTGCGGCAAGCAGGACTCACCAACATCAACATTGACCTAATCGCCGGGTTGCCGCACCAGACGGCAGAAAGCTGGGCCTTCTCGCTCGCCGAGACGATTGCCACCGGCGTTCCGCACGTCAGCGTTTATATGCTCGAAGTGGATGAAGATTCCCGCCTCGGCAGGGAACTGATCGCCGGAGGCGCCCGCTATCACGCCCACTTCGTCCCCGATGACGACGCAACCGCCGATTTCTATCAGCAGGCATGTGAGATGCTAGACTGCGCCGCCATTGCGCAGTACGAAATCTCCAACTTTGCCCGCACCGGTTCGCAGTTACAAAATAACCAGTCGCGCCATAACTTGAAATATTGGACGAGGCAGCCTTACTTAGGTTTCGGCGTCGATGCCCACTCGATGCTTCCAGTGCTCGCGTGGGGACGGGCGCCCTCGCGAGCCTGCCCTGAGCGAAATCGAAGGGTCCAAGCCGAGCGCACCGGGGCCCCCGTCAAGCCCGGTGTTGGCTTGACGGGGTGGAATAGCTCGGCAGCTGCGTTAAACGACGCTATAAAGGAGGCCCATTATCAGGCCGTGCGCTTTGCCACTCCAGATTCGCTAGACGCCTACATGAATCGCGTGCCGCACAGCGTAACCCCGGTCTCACCGCAAGCCGCGATCGAAGAAAACTTCTTCCTCGGTCTGCGCCTGAACCGAGGCATCGACCTCAAAAAGCTGCGAGCCGAATTTGGGCCGGAGACGGTTGCGGTGTGGGAATCCGCCATTCGGCAGTGCGTGCAAGACGGCCTGCTTGAGCAGCAAGACGCAATCCTGCGCCTGACCTCGCGCGGTCGTCTCTTATCCAACGAAGTCTTCGGCAGATTTCTTTCCGAGAAAGCTACGGAGAGAACCACAGAAACAAAAGTGGGAACCGGCCACGTGAATCCACGTTAGTTGACCGATTAGTGCCGTTCGGCATAGGCCTATCCGGTTCCCACCATCTCAAAACTGCTGCACGACTCAAGCGGATCATAACCAAGCACGCACAAACGCGAAACATCACATCAGTTACCCGCGGAGGAGTTCCCGAAGTTACGTTGCATCGAACGGGTTAAAGTTAGCTTTTGGGTGGCGCAGCGGTTTACCGCTGCGATATGCGCTCTTTTTTCAGTGCCGGCTTCAGCCGCTGAGGGAACGACGCGGCGTGTAACTGAGTTTTTCAGCAAACTGTTTAGCCGCTGAGGGAAGGCAATCTTCAAACTGCACCACTACCTGTCGGATCGGGTTCGACCGCGAACCGACTAATCGAAGTCCTTCATCGAGCAAGATCCCGGACCATCAGGATTGCCGCACGATCCGCACGGTCCCGCTGGCAGCGACGCTCGAGCACTCGCTCCACTCTTTGCCGAAACCGCGAACACGGAGAGCTGCGGTTCCAGTTTCTTGCTCCGGCATTTCGGGCACTCGGCCTTTTGGCTGCCGAAAACCAGGGCCTCGAACTCGTGGTCACATTCCTTGCAGATGTACTCGAAGATGGGCATGAATAAACTCCGCGAAGAAAATTGCTGTCTTCTATTTAAAATCAAACTGTGGCTATTCCGCAAACACACGAGACGCGTCCCTTCCATCCGCGCCGCTGGCTGCGCGGCGGACACGTGCAAACCGTGGCCAGCTTTCTGATCCCGCGGCGCTTTCATCTGCCTGCGCCCGAGGAGCGCTTGATCGAGGTCGAGCCCGGCGTCCAGGTGCTTTGCCATTGCCACTGGCAGCCGGATCGCAAGCGCGCCCTGACCATCATCATGGTTCATGGGCTCGAAGGTTCGAGCGACTCGCAGTACATGCTGGGCATCACCGCCAAAGGGCTGGCTGCGGGAATGAATGTAATCCGATACAACCAGCGCAACTGCGGAGGCACCGACGCGCTTGCTCCCGTGCTTTATCACTCGGGGCTGTCGAATGACGTTGCGGCGGTGGCGCAGAACGTGATTGCGCGCGATGGCGTTTCGCGCCTGGCGCTGGTGGGCTTTTCGATGGGCGGCAACATCGTGCTGAAGTTGGCGGGGGAGTGGGGATCCGAAGCCCCGCCGCAGTTGCGCGCGGTCGCGGCATGCTGTCCGGCGATTGATTTGGCCGTTTCGGCGGATACGCTGCACGAACCGTCGAACCGGATTTACGAAACGTATTTTTTGTGGGCGCTGCGCCGGAGAATGCTGCAGAAAGCGCGGCTTTTTCCCGGCCACTTCGATGTGAGCCGCTTGCGCGGGCTCCGAAGCCTGCGCGAATTTGATGACAAGGTGACCGCCTACTATTGCGGTTTTACCGGCGTCGACGACTACTACGACCGCGCTTCGGCGGCGCATGTCGTCGAGCGCATTGCAGTGCCGACCCTGATTTTGTATGCGGCCAATGATCCGTTCATTCGCATCACGGCCGAGACAAGGCGAAAAATTTCTTCGAACCCGAACATCGCCTTCATCGAGACGGCGGATGGCGGCCACTGCGCTTTTCTCGGGACGCCTGGAAAATCGACGGCCGGAGCAGATAGCCGCGATGGTCGTTATGACGACGGTTATTGGGCGGAGCGTGAGATCGTTAACTTTCTGCGCCGGTTCCAGGAGATGACGGCCTGATGGATGCTGACTTCTCGGTCGAACTCGGGCGCGAAGATCCGGTGCTGGATTTTCCCTGGAACGACCCAGCAGACAGGATTGCTTACGTCGACTTGAAGCGAAATCCGGAGTTGTTGGCGACCATCGACGAAGTGAAGAAGTTTCCTGAGCTGGGAGAATTCCTGCGGACGGTCAACTCGTCGCGAAGCATGCTGCAGACGGCAAAGTGCGATGTCTGGGAGACAACGGAACTGAACGCGGAGGAAGATATCTACAATGCCTCGCATAAGTTCGCGAGTTATGTGGACATAGTGTTTACCGACAACGCCGAGCGTCTCGCGTTGTCCGCTCACGAACAATTCGCCCGCAAGCTGGTCGAGTTACTGCGGCGTACGCCAGAGACTCCGTCGGCGGCAGAGGTTTGCGTGCGGCGGTGTTACTACGCCACAGAAGGAAAAGTGCGGGAAGGCTGTTACTGCACCTTATATGTCAGCGGCTACGGCAACGACGAGACCACTGCGCGGCAGAATTGGGGAGTGGGGCTGAAGCTGATGGGAAATGCAATCGTGCAGTTGTCAGCTGGTGGGTAATGCAAGTCGCGTCTCTTACGGCCGGGGCCGGCCCTTATTGTGTATGCGTGAGAACTAGTTTTCGCGCAATCCGGTGGAACGGAATAGCAGAGAATCCCGCCCCGGAGGGGCGAACGAACTTAGCCCAGCGCTTCAGCGCTGGGAAAGTGGCAGAGAGAATTCAAGTCCCGGAGGGACGACCGAGTTCTCACGCACACTCTTCTTCTTCTCCCCAAACACCTTGCACAGAGCGGCTTCCGAAGACTGAAAACACGTTAGTAACTTGGAACAATCTGGCCTTCAAGTGGACAATATCAACCACAGCACTCCTTGCGCTCCCCGGCGCCCAAGGAGGCGCGCATGACCTCGGGGCTGAGCGCATTGTTGTTGAAGTTACAACCAAACCCCGAAAGCCTAAGGGAAACCCATGGAGGATCGCGGGCGCGAGCGTTTTGGACGATACGAGATCCTGGCCGAATTGGGTCGGGGCGCCATGGGTGTTGTCTACAAAGCGCGCGATCCAAGAATCAATCGGGTGGTCGCGGTCAAGACCGTTTCTCTGACCGGCCTGGCGCCGGAAGAAGAACGCGAGTATCGCGAGCGTTTTGCGCGCGAAGCGGAAGCTGCCGGCCGCTTGTCGCATCCTGGAATCGTGACCATCTTCGATGTGGGCGAGGAGCCAGAGTCGCACGCTCCTTACATCGTGATGGAATTTGTTGGCGGACAATCCCTGGACAAGCTGCTGTCAGACAGCGACCATAAGCTGCCGGTCGAGACAGCACTTCAACTAACTCTCGAATTGGCGGAAGCGCTGGATTGCGCTCATGGTCAAGGCGTGGTGCACCGCGATCTGAAGCCCGCGAACATCCTGTTGACCGAGGACGGCCATGCCAAAATCGCCGACTTCGGCGTAGCGAAACTGAACCTCGCCAACCACACCTTGGCGGGCCGCGCGCTGGGCACGCCCGCTTACATGTCGCCAGAACAATTGAACGGCGACGCGGTGGACGGGCGCTCGGACTTGTTTTCCCTGGGTGTGATCCTCTACACCATGGTGACCGGTCACAGGCCGTTTCAAGGCAACAGTGCCGTGACCGTCTCATTTAAGGTGGTGAACCGTGACCCGCTGGCGGCGAGCCTGCTTAACGCGGAGTTGCCCAAGGGCCTGGATTTCATCATTGACCGGGCAATCGCTAAAGAGCCGGCTCTGCGCTATCAGCGCGGGTTGGAAATGGTGCTGGACATCCAGCACATGCAGCAAGGCCGTGAGCCCTGGAGTAAGGCCAAAGGGCAGGGCTCCCCATCCAAGGGAAAAGAAGTCACCCCCGAGAAGAAGAAAACTCGATCGTCAGTTCTGGCCGGCCAATCGGCAGTCGCTGCTATATTCCGGTCGCCGGCGTTCCCTCTGCATTCGGGACACGAGCCAACCAGCAATCTCTTAAAGAACATTCGAAAGCGGTCCTTGGTCGGCGCCTTTCTTTTGGTCGGATTTATCTTTGCCATCCGAGTAATTTCGACTCGCCACCATCAAGTGCCAGCGCAAGCGTCCCAGCCCGTGACAACCGCCAGGCGAATGACAGTCGCTGACGCGATTGCAGCCGGCGAGGCGATGACTATCGACAATCCCGTGAAGTCTGCTCAGCCGGTGGCTCCCGCCGAGCCAGTGGTGGCTCCGCTAATCCCACCCCGACCGACGCCGAGCGCGCCACGTCCGAGCGCGCCACGTCCAAAGATGACCGCTTCGCTTGCCAAAGCTGCGACAGGTACAGATAAAGATAAATCTGTGAAAGTCGAGCGCGCAGGTTTGCCCGCGATTTCTCCGGCAAAGCCCCCAGCCATGTTGGAACTCGAGGTCGATCACAAATTTGCCGCGGGTCAGTTATCGATCTGGGTAGATGGTCAGCTAACCTATCAGCGTCGATTAGAAGGAACAGACAAAAAACATCTGGTCGTCTTCCACCATGTGGAAGGTCACGAATTGCATGCCATGCAGATATCGCCCGGCAAACATAGTCTCCGGGTGCAGGTAACCTCAGAAGCGGCTAACTATGATCAGTCCGCCACGGTGGCAGGCGAATTTCCCAGCGGAGGGGAAAGTGTGCTGCGGATCAACTGTAATAAACCGGCGATCAACCTAAGTTTGCAGTAGTGAGAGCCGCCGTTTTCCCTAAAGGCCCGGCGTGCGCCCCTTCTCGCGCTTTTCGAGAAGGGGCTTCCCGCGATAGACGTAAAAAATTGTGGAATATACGAGTTAGCGATTTGATCGAGCGCAATCCCGCGCAAACCTACGCGGTCTGAACTCTCCGCATCATTCTTTTCCAATCGATCCTCTTCCAGTCGATTCTCGTGCGCAGCAGGGAGAGAATCAGCATGAAGATGGTAATTTCCAACAGTCCCCACGAAGCACCCGAGATAGTTTGCGCTCGCTTCGGCAGAAGCGAAAAACGTCCGTAGACGAATTCTATGTGGACCCAATAGACGAGTAACGATGTCTGGCCTAGCTGAATTAGTGGGCTGAATCCCCAGGTTCCCAGACCCCAGCGACACCACGCATAACTCACGAAACAGATAACTAATGACATGCCTATGCGCATCATGAGAAAGTTCGGACTGGTATGCCAGTAATCGTAAGTCGCATAGAGATACAAAGAGGAATGGTCAAGTTGATTGGCTACTAAGATCGCTATAACTCCTACGCTGGCAAATAGAGCTACAGTTGTTACTACCTGGTTGCGCGCCCGGTCGCTGAAGAGGATGAATCCCGCAGCCAAGCCCGCGAACGCGAATGCGGCCCAAGGGAATAGAGGGAAGAGCCAAGGTTGCGGAGCTCCGAGGTTGTGGCATCCGTCGATATAGGATTCGAGCGGCCAGGGCAGCCAGGTCGGTCTCCAGCTGGTGTAGAGAGGCGGAGTCAGCAGAGCGATTAGAGCTGTGACGGCGATGGAGACAGTTACTAGCATAAGACGACAGCGGCTAAAGCCGGTATCGTTGCCGACGGCTTGAGGTACGCCTGAAGGCATACCCTGATACGAACCACCTGCGGACAACTCCTGATACGAAAACCGCGCTTTTCGACAGATTGCCAGAATGATACCGCAGGTTAGCGCCATCAGGATCATGGATAGTCCGATGATGTTCAGCACGTCTACGCGGAGTAAGTCGGACCAGGGGGCCCATCCCCAGGCGATGAGAAATTCCTGCAGGCGGAAGAGGAGTCCAAAGGCCAGGATTTGGGCGCCGTGGAGGGCCATTTTGCGGGTGATCTCGGCGGGAGTCAGGTTCTTGCGAAGCAGTTTGTCGGTGACCAAGGCGAAGGAAATTCCGGCTAGAAAAAGAAAGAGGGGCGCCGGCAGCGTGCCCAAGCGTACCGATGCTTTCAGAAAGCTGGTGTTGCGGGCATCGCCGCCTAGCCAGGCGTCGTAACAGTGCGTCTGGAACATCAGGACGCAGGCGAGGCCGCGCATCCAGTCGATCCAGGCGAGACGGGTAGAAGGAGCCGAAGTCACGAACGAGAGTGTAACGTGCGCGCGGGGGCGAGGCAAAGGCGAAAGGTGACGAGCGAGAGCTTGCCCAGAGCTGGCCGAAGGGACGCCCGTCGCTCCGCAACCGTGCTAGCATTTTCGGGGAAGGATTCTTCTGGGATGCGCAGGTTCTTTATCGGCACCGCGATTGTCAGCTTGGTGATGGCGAGTTGTTTTTCGCCGTTGGCATTCGCCAAGGATGAAACCAAGTGGATCGAAGTGCGTTCTCCGCATTTTTCTGTGATGACCGATGCGGGGGAAAAGCGCGGGCGGGAAGTGGCTTTGCGGTTGGAGCAGATGCGCGGGGTCTTTGGACAACTCATTCTTAAAGACAAACTCAAAATGTCGGTTCCCATCACTGTGATCGCGCTGAAAAGCGATAAGCAGTACGGTTTGATTGCTCCGTCGAAACAGAGTACGGCTGGTGGTTTTTATTTGCCTGGGCCGGACCGGATCTATATCGTGCTGAATCTTTTTGAAATGAATCCGTGGCACGCGGTGGCGCATTCGCTGGGACATTATTTTTTAAATTACAACTATCCTCCGGTCGAGAGCTGGTTTGACGAAGGATTGGCGGAATATTTTGGATCGATTTATATCGGGAAAGAAGTGGAGCTGGGAGGCGATCCAGAACTGCAATCGGAGTGGCACGAAAATGCTTTCGACGACTTGAATCCCATGGTGCGGAATCCGAATACGCCGCAGTCCCTGACGCAGTTGGTGAGTTCTCCCGTGTGGCTGGCGATGACGGATTTGTTCACGATGAAGCATGACGAGTCGGGAATGCGCGAAGGGACGCATCACACGCTGTATTATGCGCAGTCGTGGATGGTTGTCCACTACCTGCTCAACAAGAAAAAAATGCCGCAGGTGGGGACGTATTTCGACCTGGTGCTGAACCAGAAAGTGCCGGTGGAGAAAGCTACGGTACAGGCGTTTGACATGACGCCGGCGCAGATGGAAGAGGCGGTGAAGGATTATTTCAAGACCCAGGGCATGCTGGGAGTGGCGCTCGATCAGTCGAAGAAGCCGGTTGTGGATCCGGTGGACATTCAGCAGCCGGATCATTTCGCGCCGCCGTTTGGGGCGGACGACGTCAGGATGGAGGTCAGTCCGGTTGCGGAGAACGACGCGCAAGCGATGATTGACGACGTGATGGCGCGGCTTCCGGAGCGTCGCGATCAGGGGCTGCAGGAGTTGCGGCAGTTGGCGGCGGATCCAAAGGATAATGAGGTCGGGCATCGCGGGCTGGCTTGGGAATATATTCGCCATCAGAAGTTCGACGCCGCCGCCGAGGAACTGGAGAAGGCAGCGGAGTTGAATCAGCGCGATCCCTGGATCTGGTATTACCGCGCGGCGCTGAAGTATCGGAAGGCGCAGGCAACCCGGCAGGAAATCCAGGGGCTGGCGAACACGATGCAGGATTTGCATGCGTTTACGGATTGGTATCCGGATTGTGCCGACGCTTATAACATGCTGGCCATGGCGCGAGTGGAAGGCGGAGGAAACAACTCGGCGCTGGAGGTGGAACGGCAGGCGATTGCTTTGTCGCCGCGGAATGTTGAGTACCAGTTCAACCTGGGACAGATTTATGTTGCCAGTAAGAAGTGGGATCTGGCGCGGGACGTGTTTACGCGGCTGAGAGAAGGAGCGGATCGGCAGGCGGCTGCGGCGGCGAAACAGCAGTTGGAAGATTTGGATACGCTGCAGAAGTATGGGGTGCGTCCGCAGCGCGCGGGGGAAAGGGAGACGCCAGCGGGTGCGGCCAGCACTCCTGGCGCGGGGAGTGGGGCGGTTGCGAAGGGCACGAGTGCAACCTCGGCTAAAAATGGAGATGACGATGAGGATGCCGACGCGCCTCCGAAACCTGCGCCCCCGAAGCCGGGAATGACCGGCCCGGTGCTGTTTCTGAAGGGCAAGATTGTTAGCAGCGATTGCTCGAAAGCTCCCGAAGCCACGGTTACGATTTTGAGCGGGATGACGACTTACAAGATGCATGCCGCGGATTACAAATCGTTGCCGGTAATTGGAGAGGATCAGTTTTCCTGCGAGTGGACGAACCGCCTGGTTTCGGTGAACTATCGCGCGGTGGGGAAAAGCGCGGGGGAATTGGTGTCGCTGGAGCTGCGCTGAGATCGGCGCGGGTTTCGGGTTTTGACAGCCAAGACTTCAGCTTGCACACGATGCTATCGGATGGGATTCCGTGACCGCCACTGGCGGCGACTTTCCGAAAACACTTGGTCGGGGACATGCAAAAGTTAATTCAGAAGTTAATTCAATTGATCGGAGCCTTAACTGCAACACTGCTGGTCAGCCTCACCGCACTCGGCCAGGGAGCGCCCAGCAATCTCCCGCGAGTTGAGATCGGTGCGACGCAGGAGCCGATCTACTCTGCCAACCCGAATGACCCCTGGAACAAAATCTTCTATTTCCTCTTTTCGCGCACACTCACCGTGCGCCTGTCTTCGGATTTCGCGGAGGGAGCGCCATTCGCCGAAGGTCCGGCCCAGAGGAAGGTGAGCACTCGGGTATTCGAAAGAAACGAAATTGGCGACCGGGCCATCGATCCAATGTATCCCACATTCACGGTGGGTTTTGGCAGCATGCTCGTGCTCCACGACTCGGCCTACCCTGCATTTACCCAGGCACTGCGCGATGCGCTGCAGGAGAATACGACGCGTTCTACCAGCGCTCGCGCCTTCATGCAGAGCGACCTTTGGAGCGCGTATGACACACTCTTCTTTCCGTTCCTGCCCGATGACGAGAAAAAGCTGGGGGATAGGAGAAAGACAGCACTGGACTTGATTGGCCGTTTGATCCGCAAAATTGCGCTGACGCCAGGCCAGATCAATGCCCTGCAGGAGAATTATTCTTCGGCGGTGCGGCGTTATTCCTTTCCAGATGTGTTCGCGAAAGACAGCGGATGGATTGAAGTCGCCTGGTTCCTGCCGCGCGCCCATGACGACGCTGCTGATTACCGACGCGTAAGCCGTGTTTTCCTTAAGCCGGCGCATGCCCCGGCTGATGTGCACAAGTTCCTCGAAACCCAGGCGGACCTTCCCGAGGATGTGTCTGCTCTCGATGGCGCCGCCTTGATAACACAACTCCTTCTGATCGACTCCAGCGGAACGCTGCGGCCCACAAGACTGACGAGCGAAGCTCAAGTCCGGCTTTTTGCTCGGGGAACCGGATCCGGCGCCGTGAGGGGGTCGATACGGATGTGCGAGATCAACCGAAGGCGCCTCCTACAGGACCCCGAGTCTGGCGGTTTGGTTGACGAAGGCGACGATACTCCGGCCTACATGGCTAACGGCGGAACTTACAGTTTTGCCGAAGGACCTTTCATCGGGAGCCAGCCCGTTGCGGGCCAACATTACACTTTGCCGGAAATTGGGGAGCCCATCCAAGTGAAGCTGCGGACCAGATGCGCCGCTTGCCACGGAGACAACCTGACCCAGATGATGACGTTCTCAATCAACCGTCCGCCGCACCCGCCGCAAATTCGACAACTGAACCCAACCTCAACCGTGGTGGCGGACCTCGACATCTCCGTCAAACGCAAAAGAAAAGATTTTCAGTCCTTGCTCGAATACTTCAAATGAACCCGGCAATATTTCCTCTGGTGCGGGGCGATCGTCAATAAACCGCGATCGCGCTCATTACATTGCCGTGCGACTCGCTCGGACGATACCATGGGCTCTATGCCCGCGGGAATCCTCATTCTTGCCTGCTGGATTGCGCTCGCGGCGTACTGGAACATCAGCGCCCGCTCCATCAAGTCCGCTGCGGAACCGCAGGATGTTGCGGCCAGGCTGGCTCGGATGCCGGTATGGCTGGGCTTCGTTCTGTTCATTGCAGCCTGGGCGCACCCGTTCGGCCCGATCGCGATACGCCGCACCTTCCTTTCGGATTCGATCGGCGTGGCCATCTGCTTCATGGGACTCTTCGTGGCCGTCTGGTCGCGCAAAGCGCTGGGCGCCGAGTGGAGCCGCGACGTCGAGTTGAAGCAGGGGCACAAGCTAGTGGAAAGCGGTCCCTACAGGCTTATGCGCCATCCCATTTACACGGGCCATCTGCTGATGGGTCTGGGGACGGCGATTACCTCAGGCTCACTGCTTGCATTCGTCGGGCTGGCATCGTTCGCGGCAGGTTTTTGGTTAAAGCTGACGCAGGAGGAACGCCTGCTTCTGCGCGCCTTTCCCGACGAGTATCCCGCCTACAAGGCGCGCGTCAAGGCGCTGATTCCCCATGTGTTTTGACGCGTCGAAACCAGTTCTACTGCACTTCAGGGCATGTGTGAATTAAAGCGTGCAATCGTGCCCTTCGGGCCTACGGCCCAGCCCTGGTTGGCGGCAAAGCTGGCGGCGTTCAGGTTCAGCGCGTCGGCGGGCGTCCAGTGAACACCGGCATCGCGGGTGATGTCGGTGCCGCTTGGGCCTACTGCTGCTAGATCGCTGTCGGATAAAAATATGACCGCAGAACGATAGCCTCCGGGTTGCTGCTCGGCGAGATGCCAGCTCGCGCCGGAATCTTTAGAGTAGATGGCAACTCTAGTGGCGCTGGCTGGGTCTTTGTAATCGCCGCCTACGGCTACTAAGTTGCGCTCGCGGCAGGCCACGCTGAAAATTCCGCTCGACGCATTGCCGCTCGCCATGGGAGTCTCACTTGCGGTCCAGGAGCGTCCGCGATCAGTCGAGTGAAAGACTCGAGCGGCGGTGCCGCCTCCGGTACCAAAGTAAATATTAGCGCCCCCATCGCAGATCGCGATCGAGGAGCCGCTTGCGGCGAACGCGCCTTCGTTTGGAAGTGCGGCAGCCATCTGGTCGCGCGGCAGTTCCTTCCAGTGCTCACCGTCGTCGGTGCTCAGCACCAGGAACTTCCCATCGACCGGATCGCTCAGCGCCAGGCAATGCGTCCTCGAATCGCAGGCGAGCGAATCGAGAAAAAAGCCGGGACGCTTGTTGGAGTACTGCAGTTTCCAGCTCTTTCCGCCATCGGTGGTTTTGTAGATGCGGGATTTATCGCCATCGCCGCTCGACATGACATAGGCGGTATCCGCGTCGAATGTCTTGACGTCGCGGAAGTCGAGATCGCCGCCGCCCGGCACATGCAGTTGCTTCCACGTCGATCCTTCGTTGGTCGAGCGCAGAATGACTCCGTTCGAACCGGAGGCCCAAACGACATACTCATGGTTCTTCTCGGGTTCAAAACTGCTGACGCTGACGCCGCGCAGGTTGCAGTCGAGGCCGCTGGTCTGGATTTGCCACCACGGAGCGTGGTCCGCGGCGAGAACGAACACAATGAGGATCAACATGCGCACGGGTGAATTGTAAAACACTTGCTTTTGCGTGGCGCAGCGGTTTACCGCTGCGACAAACGCCTCATTCTCAGCACCGGCTTTAAGCCGCTGAGGGAGCTCGCGGACGCAGGCTGCGGTGTGCTGGCCGGGCTGGGACACCCCGCGCTCCACGGCTCTCCACGGGATTTGTTGTATAGTAGTCGCCGGTTTCAAGGAGGCAATCTGAGCGCCTGGGCGGGTTCGAGCGTGCCGGATAATTACGCGCCTCCTCCGAAAACGGATGGCCACGGTGCGGCTGTAGTCGCCGGTTTTCTCGGATGGACGCTGGATGCGTTCGACTTTTTTCTGGTCGTCCTCTCGCTGACGGCCATCGCGCAGGAATTTCATCGGCCTGACAAAGAGATTGCCTTCTCCATCACGCTGACGCTGGCCTTTCGTCCCGTGGGCGCGTTCATTTTTGGATTGATGGCCGATCGTTACGGCCGCCGCATTCCGCTGATGATCGACCTGGTGTTTTACTCAGTCGTCGAAGTGGCCACGGGTTTCGCGCATAGCTTCACTACTTTTCTAGTACTGCGCGCGCTGTTCGGCATCGGCATGGGCGGAGAGTGGGGCGTAGGCGCTTCGCTCGCCATGGAAAAAGTTCCTCCGCGCCTGCGCGGCTTTCTTTCCGGCATCCTGCAGCAGGGATACGCTCTCGGCTATCTTCTCGCGGCGGGTTGCTTCTACTTTGTCTTTCCGCGCTGGGGCTGGCGTCCCATGTTTTTTATTGGAGGACTTCCGGCTCTGCTCGGCCTTTTCGTGCGCTTCCGAGTCAAAGAATCGGAAGTGTGGAAGAAAACCCGGCATCCCAACTGGAGCGATCTCGGCCGCGCCATCTTGTCCAACTGGAAGTTGTTTCTCTACCTGACCCTCCTGATGATGATGATGAACTTTGCCTCGCACGGCACGCAGGATATGTTCCCAACTTTTCTACAACGGCAATGGGGCATGAAGCCAACCGAGCGCGCCGCGATCACCGCGATTTCCATGGTGGGAGCGATTTGCGGCGGCACGCTGGTGGGCTATTTGTCGGATCGCTTCGGACGCCGCCGGGCGATGATCACGTCTCTCATCTGTGCCATCGCGGTGGTTCCGCTGTGGGCGTACGCTCCATCTTTGGCATTGTTGGTTCTGGGAGCCTTCCTGATTCAGTTCATGGTGCAGGGAGCATGGGGCATTGTTCCGGCGCACCTCACCGAATTATCGCCCGACTCGGTGCGCGGATTTCTCCCCGGATTCGCCTACCAGTGCGGAGTGCTTCTGGCCGGCTCAGTCGCCTACATCGAGGCCACTCTCGCCGAGCACACAAGCTACGCGAACGCCATGGCTCTGACGGCGGCGGTGGTGTTTTCGCTGGCCATAGTAGTAGTGGCGCTGGGACGCGAGCGCAGAGGCATTCAATTCGGCTTGTAGGTTGCTTTAGCAGCGTGCTGGAAAAGTCGATTTCGGTCTCGCTTTTGGGTGGCGCAGCGGTTCACCGCTGCGATAAAAGCCCTATTTTCAGTTCTGGCTTTAGCCGCTGAGGGAGCGACGCGGCGTGCAACGGAGTTTTTCACCAATCTGTAACCCTCTGAAAGCGAAATCAAATCCTGAAGACACACAAAAGCCCGGCCCCTCGCCGTCGAGCGGCGGCTGGATGAGAGCGCTCACCCCTTAATAGGGCCGGGCCGCCAATTTGCGGTATTCAGTTTTCATTCCTCCAGCCAAATACTAGACCTCGGAAGCGCCGCTGTCTGTGAGGTTTGGCACCATTCGCGGTGATCTCAGCAGAAGCCTTCTCAAAGCAACGTGCCCTGGCAGGCTGCGGAAAAATTCGATCTTGCGCTTGATTTTGGGTGGCGCAGCGCTTCAGCGCTGCGGTAACTGCGATGTTTCGAGTGCGGCTTTAGCCGCTGAGGCAACGCTCTCTGCTTCGGAACTAGTTTTTCCGCAGCCTGCTAGAACGAACTAAGGGCCGAGCGCTTCCACTGGTTCGTCGCCACGCAGACATAAATGTGGTTCGTGTCCGCGCCAATCTGTCCCGCGATGCACGGAGCCGAGGAACTCGACGGAGTCGCCAGATTCACATGAAAACTTTCACTAGTAAACACGCCATTGGCATTCACCTGCAGATTTCCACCAGTCACCGTATTGATCGTCAACTGGCCATTCGCATCGTTGATCATGCGCACATTCTGCGCCGTCCCCCACCCGTTCAGGTCCACATAAGGAGTCGCCGACGCATTCGCCAGGTTCCCAACATCGACCGAGCCATTTATAGGATCGCCATTCACGCCGACGCCCCCAAAATAAGCGCTCGATCCTACAATGTTTCCCGCGCCATCGACCGTGAATAGCGCATTTCCATTGTTCAGATATTTAATAGCGTATTGCCAGGACGCGCTCGAACTACTATTTTGGATTTGAATTCCTGTAGCCAGTGCGCCGTAATCCGCCGTATAAACCGCGCCAATGTAGTCTCCATTCAGGCCGTCCAGCACGCCCTCCTGCACATCGATGCCATAGGTCAGCACGTTTTCGATCGGATCAACAATGCTCGAAGCAAATTCCGTGGCCGAGAGAAATCCATTTCCCTCATTCTGCACATTGACCAGGATGCCCGATGAGTCCGAGGCGGGAGCATTCTGCCGCACCAGCACATTCAGCCCATCGACTTCGCCCACCTTCCCGCCCGTCCACCAATGATCTTTGGAGATATTAATCGTCATCCCCGTCTGCGCCGTCAGCGGGCCATTCACCCCGCTCCCCCGAGCATGCGCCGTAACCGTAGCCGCCGAGCAAGGCTTATTGATGCAATTCAAAGCCACCGGCCCGACCACCAGAGGAGGATGCTGATTTTTTTGCGGAGAAGTCTGCGCCAGCGCCGAGAGGCTAGTAAAAGCAAGACCAGTAAAAACCAGACTCGCGACAACCACACCCAGAAGAACAGAGCGAAATGCGATAGAGGGAAATGCGATAGAGCGAAATGCGATAGGGCGAAATGCGATAGGACGGAATGCAACAGGAAAGACCGGCTTCATAGAGCCCCCAGAGGAGGCTATTATAGTTTGCGATGGTCGGCGCGCCCTCAGAATTGTCATGAGCATGATGAAAAACCGTTGCTGTGGTCACCATTGCCCGCTGTGCGGTTCTCCTGCTCGTCCAGTAGGCGGATTCTGTAAAAACCCAGCATGTAATTGCGAAGCTGATGTGCCTTGGAGAAAGAAACTTGGACGGACAGCACACAAGTGCCGTGGAGAACAGCAGCACCGCTTCGATGTCGATGAGAACGGGCAAGCTTTACCCGAGTACATGTATAGATCGGAGGACGGGGTCACTCATACCGTCTCAGCCGGAACCAAGATGGTTTGGAAAACGTTGGTGGAAGGCTAGGCCCGTCGTGCAGTGAGCGGTGACTGCCACTTTTCATTAAGCACTCTTCTCTGGAATGCTCTCTGAATAATCACACTCGGGAAATGCCGAAATATCGGTTCGACATCACGCCGCCTAACATCGTTCGCAGGTCTGGCTTTCCCGCAGTCCCAGGGAGGGGCGACAGTATAGGTACAGTTGACGCGCTCGATGGCACATATATTCCAGAAGGCGACTACCAACTTTACCGTGATGAGGACGGCGCGGCTCTCAAGGTGCAGAATGTTGGATTGAATGAGTGGGTGATTTCGGCGTAGCCTACGAGCGGTAAGGTCTTACTTATGGTCGAAATGGCGATCTTGCGTCTTGCGGTCGCCGCTTCATTGATAAAGTTTTCGGCGGCGTCGAACAATCTTTTGTCGTCGAATAAATGCCAAAGGGCCGTGTGGGTGTCGGCAACGCCAGCAATCGTCAAGAATCTTCACCGAAGTTCCGGAACATATCGGCGCGATTGGCGTCGATTTCCTCCGCCGATGGAGCCTGCCCGTATTTGGCGAACATCCCGCGTCCCGTTTTGAACGGAACCCCCGACGATTGAGTCGCGAGCGAGGACGCAAGATCCCGTTCCAGAACCTCACAGACATAACCGGCGGGCGAGACGCCATGAGCATTGGCATGAGCCTTCAGCGCCGCTTCAAGGTTCTCCGGAAGTTCAATCATCATGGCGGCCTTCCTGATCTCCAGCCCAATTGTAGCCGTTTGTTTGGCGTGGTCAAATTTCGAATTTCACTGACTTTAAGACCCGTGGCCACCCGGCAATAGAAGTCTCATCTCTAGGTTCGTCCTCCAAGACGGCCCTCGAAACTGTCCCACACAGCTCTTGTCAGTCATTAAATGTAAGTTATTGATTCTTAAACATATTATGTAACCCCTTTAGAATCAAAGATCAATCTTGAAATTTTGTCTAAGTCGTTGATTCCAAAAGATCGGTGTGGGAGGGTAATAGTAACCAGATCGCCAACTAGGACAGACTCTAAGAGTTGAGATTTTACGCTGAGATTTTGACGAGAAGCCGAACTTGGCGGATAAAAAGCCTGGGGAAAAAGGTAAAGGCTGTGACATTGGTTATGCTCTAGTTGCTAACTCCTGCGAGGGAGTTCACAACGTGGAGACATGCACCGTCACAGCCTTTGATGCGATCACCGCTTTCGCGGTCCCAAACCCCAACTGCTCCTCGCAGAGCCGTCGGTTTTTTCAGGTCTGGCTGCTCATTCGGGTTGCCCCGCCGAGCTGATCACTCAGCTTACTTCGGACTGGCAAAATTTTATTTAAGCCAACCCTTTCAGCCGTCGACGGGAGCAAAGTTAGAGTCTTACTCGAAAAATGTCAACGCCCTTTTTTGGTGCAATCGGTGGATTGCGACCTGTCAAAATTCGAAACTGCAACCCATTGAATCATTAACGCTTAATGAACGGTTGATTAAATTATTTCCCATTTTTGCACACAAACATGCACAGCGCCCGAACCCGCGAAAATGCCGAACCTCGAAAATCGGAGAATCAAGCAAACAGCTTGACGCGTGGAAATGCGTCACGCATGATGGAAAGCAGATTACTCGTCAGATCACTCGTCAATGTCAGATCTCGTGGCTTACGTCGATGGCGGCTCGTTGGGGAACCCGGGTTCGTCCGGCATTGGAGTAGTGATCGACGGTTCCGCGGACGGCCCCATCAAAATCGCGCGCTGGATTGGACGACAGGATAACAATGTCGCCGAGTACGTTGCCCTGCTCGAGGCGCTGCAATGTGCCCTGGAACTCGAGGCGACCGCGCTGCACGTGTTCTCGGATTCCGAAGTGGTGGTGCGGCAGATGAGCGGCGAGTACAGTTGCCAAAGCCCTCGGCTCTATTCGCTGCATTGGATCTGCCGGAAACTGGCTCGTTCGCTGGATTTCTCGATTGCGCACGTCCGGCGCGAGCATAACCGCGAAGCCAATCGTCTGGCCACTTTGGCCGCCCGCGCAGGAGCGGGGAAAAACATTGAGTCATTGAGACATTGAGTGATTGGGTTTAATGATTCAATGCTCAATGATTCAATGTCTCAATGATTTGATTCGGCTGGCATCCATTGACTGATCAGAGTATGCTGCGTTGGCCGGAATTCGACGGCTTAGCGCATCCCAACGGCCATGAATGCCCTTCCAACATCGCTTCCCTCCGATCGTCACCCCGGCCAAGTTGCACCGCACGCATCCCTCACGCGCAATCAAGTACGCGGGTTCTGGGCATCCTGGGGAGGTTGGACGCTGGATGGAATGGACTCCGTTATTTACGCGCTGGTGCTGGTGCCTTCGCTGCGCGAATTGCTGCCCCGCTCCGGGATTGCGGCTACCAAGGGAAACATTGGCTACTATGGCGGGCTGCTGTTTGCTTTGTTCCTGATTGGATGGGGACTGGCGTTTCTGTGGGGGCCGATTGGAGACAAGTTCGGTCGCGTGCGGACTTTGATGCTGACGGTCCTGTGCTATTCCGTGTTCACTTTGCTGAGCGCGTTTGCGGTCAATGTGTGGCAGCTTGCTATTCTGCGCTTGCTGGCTGGCATTGGCATTGGCGGCGAATGGGCCATGGGCGGGACGTTTGTGGCGGAAGAATGGCCCGAGCATCGGCGGATTGCGGGCGCGGGATACATGCACACCGGATACTACTTTGGTTTCCTGCTGGCGGCGCTGGCGAATTACAGCATTGGAAGTCACTGGGGCTGGCGCGCCATGTTTGCCTTTGGAGGATTGCCGGCGCTGTTGCTGGCTTGGATCCGATATGGAGTGACTGAACCGTCGCGGTGGGTGGAGAAAGAGAAGGTCGTGCAGAGTTGGGCATGGTGGCGTCCGCTGGCTACGTTGTTCAATCCTACCTTGCGGCGGCGCACGATTCTGAATTCGGTGTTCATGCTGGTGTCGATCTGCGGACTTTGGGCGGGAACGGTGTATGTTCCGGCGGCGGTTACGGCTCTGGCCGAGGCCAGCGGGCGCGTGGGTCCGCAGGTGGCGCAACTGGCGTCCTATGCAACCATGCTGGTTGCGGTGGCTACCATTCTCGGGTGCCTGGCCATGCCCACGATTGCGGAACGGTTGGGACGGCGCGGAGCTTTGGCGTTTTTCTTTGCTTTGATGTTGGTGTTTATAGTGGTCACGTTTGGCAAGGTCTATTATCTGGGTGGGAACGGGCTGCCCTGGTTCTTTGTTTGCCTGTTTTTCCTCGGAGTGGGCGGGGCGAATTTTTCGGTTTATACGCTGTGGTTGCCGGAACAATATCCTACGGAATGCCGGGCCAGCGCCTTTGCTTTTTCCACTTCGTTTGCCCGGTTCGCGGGGGCTGGAATTACGTTTCTGGTGGGCGCGGGCGTGCGGCACTTTGGGTCGATCGGGACGCCGGTGGCGCTGACTGGCATTGCCTTTGCCATCGGGCTGGTGCTTACTCCCTTCGGGGCGGAGACTCGCGGGCAGACTTTGCCGTCGTAGATTTCAGGATTGAACATGGTGGGTGACGCGGAGAAACTCCGGCGTAGAATGTCATGATCTACAGGGTAAAATAGCCTCATGAACTTGACTCTCAGTGCGGTCTACGAGGAAGTCCCGGAATCCGAAGGTGGCGGCTATGTTGCCTACACGGAGGAACTGCCGGGTGCGATCTCAGAGGGTGACACACTGGACGAGGCTCGCAAAAATCTCCGCGATGCGATTGAGATCCTGATCGAGGCTAATCGTGAGCTAGCCAGCCAGTCTCATCGTGGCAAGAAAGTCGCGCGCGAAAAGATCACGGTTCCCGTGACATGATTCCGTGAAGCGCATAGATTTGATTCGCCACTTGGAATCCCATGGCTGTGTGCTGCTTCGCGAGGGTGCTAGCCACAGCGTCTACCATAATCTTGCGGCGCAACGCACCAGCACTGTACCGAGACATCGCGAAGTCAAGAACCCGACCGCAATCCGAATTTGCAAACAGCTCTCGGTTCCCGACCCGCTCCGTTGAGTAGCGCTTCGTTCAGAGCCTTAGATGTCGGTCTTCTGCTCGGTGTGGCGCGTTAGATACCAGCAGGGAGGGTTGCCGGCATGGGGGAAAAGACTGTTTACACAGGTTTGCTGGACCGGCGGTTCAAAGATTAGTTCGGCTTTGCCGTCTTTGTGCGCTACTGCGTCGTAGTGTTCTACGGTTACACTGCCGAAGGGCTGGCGCTTAGTGGCTACGCGATATTGAAAGACGCCGTAGTCCGCGCCGTAGCTGATCGCTACCATGGCGATCAGCGCCAGCAATGATGGCAGGGCGAGTCGCCGAAGTCCGGCGCGGTTCTTGTTCCCCTCGATCTCGCTTTCCAGCGCAGTCACGAGGCGAATTATACGCGCCCGCGAAGGGGCTTCGGGGGCGGAGTGTTGACAATTCTTCACAAAAAACCCGGCGCGATTTACTCCTCTCGCACGTCAAAATAGAGTTGGACATAATGATAAGATTGCGGCAGACGCGGGGACGGGGAAGTGTGCCTGTCGACTGTTTCCTGTTACTTCAGGTGCGTCTGAGTTGAACGTGCGTCCCATTTCCGCGCTACAAGGTGCGCGGGTTTTAACTTCCATTAGAGGATAGTCCCTCCTTAGCTTTGAGGAGTGCGGATTTCAGGAGTGCGAGTGACGGAACAATACACAGTCTTAACTGAACCCAGAACAGGGGAGCCGCCGAGCAGCGGGAACGCGAAGCGCGAGAATGCGAACGCTCCGAAGAGCCGTTGGTGGGTGTGGGTGATCGTGGCGGCGGTGATCCTGGGCGCGGTGGCGATCTGGGAACGGCGTGGGACGGACACGCAGGCGAAGGCGGGAGGTGATCCGGCTTCGCGTCCGGTGTTGATTTCTACCGCGACGGCGCACCAAGGGGACATCGGAGTTTACCTGAACGCATTGGGCGCGGTGACTCCGGTTTACACGGTGACGGTGACCAGCCGGGTGCAGGGCGAAATAACGAAGGTCTACTACCGCGAAGGGCAGATGGTGAAGAAGGGCGATCCGCTGATCGAAATCGATCCGCGGCCCTACGAGGCGGCGCTGACGCAGGTGCAGGGACAACTGGCGCACGATCAGGCGGTGTTGAAAGAGGCGCGGATCGATTTGGACCGCTACAAACAAGCGTTGGATCGCAATGCCATCGCCAAGCAGCAGTATGACGATCAGGAGCAAGTGGTGCTGCAGGATGAAGGCACGGTGAAAAACGACGAAGGGCAACTAGCGAACGCGCAGGTAAACCTGGTGTACACGCATATCACCTCGCCGATCGCGGGGCGGGTGGGACTACGGCTGGTCGATCCCGGAAATATCGTGCAGGCGAATAGCACGACTGCGCTGGTGGTGATCACGCAGTTGCAACCGATCACAGTGATCTTCAGCATTGCGGAAGATTCGCTCTCCGCGATTCAACAGCAATTGCGCAAGGGAAAGACGCTGACGGTGGAGGCTTATGACCGCGCCGAAAGCACGAAACTCGCATCGGGCACGCTGCTGACGCTGGATAACGTGATCGATCCGACTACGGGGACCTTGAAACTCAAGGCCGTATTTGACAACAAAGACAACACGCTTTTTCCGAGTCAGTTCGTGAACATCAAACTGCTGGTCGATACGCAACGTAATGTGACCTTGATTCCTACCCCGGCGATCCAGCGCAACGCGCAAGGCGCCTATGTTTACGTGATCAAGAGCGACCAGACTGCCTCCATACGGACGATTACCGCCGGCACTACGGACGGATTGGTGACGGCGGTGACGGGGGTGCAACCGCAGGAAGTGGTGGCGGTGAATGGATTCGACAAGCTTACTGATAATGGAAAAGTTACGATCCGTCAGCCGGCCAGCGGCAAGGCCGGTGCGACGGGACAGGCCCAGGGGCAAGGGCCGAGCCAGAGCACGAGTCCGGCGGCTGGGGCGGGAACGGGGAGCGGAAGCGCGAATGGGGGCAAAAGCGGAGGCTCTTCGCAGTGAGTCCGTCTCGTCCGTTTATTTTACGACCGGTGGCGACGTCGCTGTTTATGGCGGCGATTATGTTGGCGGGAGGCGTCGCTTATCTGCAGTTGCCCGTGTCGGCGTTGCCGGAGGTCGACTACCCGACGATTCAGGTGGTTACTTTTTATCCGGGCGCCAGTCCGGATGTGATGGCTTCGGCTGTAACTGCGCCTCTGGAGCGGCAGTTCGGGCAAGTTCCGGGGCTCAATCAGATGACTTCCACGAGTTCCGATGGGAGCTCGATTATTGTTCTGCAGTTTTCGCTCGACCTGAATATTGATGTAGCGGAACAAGAAGTACAGGCTGCGATTAATGCGGCGCAGACTTACCTGCCATCCGATCTACCGGTGCCGCCGATCTACAGCAAGACGAATCCGGCGGACACTCCGATTCTTACCCTGGCACTTTCTTCGAAGACGATTCCGTTGTCGCAGGTGGAAGACCTGGCGGATACGCGGTTCGCGCAAAAAATATCTCAGCTTCCGGGCGTGGGACTGGTGAGCATCAGCGGCGGGCAGAAGCCGGCGATTCGAGTGCGGGTGAATCCTACGGCGCTTTCCTCCTACGGGATCAACCTGGAGGATGTGCGCAGCGCCTTGCAGCAGACCAGCCTCGACCAGGCGATTGGGAATTTCGACGGGCCGCAGCAGGATTACCAGATTCAATCGAACGACCAGTTGCTTACGGCTGCGGATTTCGAACAGGTGGTGATTGCGTATCACAACGGGTCGCCAGTAAAGCTTTCGGATGTAGCCACGGTTACGAATGACGTGGAAAACAACCGGCAGGCGGCTTGGATGAACGAAACTCCGGCGGTCATCGTCAACATTCAACGGCAGCCGGGGGCGAATATTATTCAGGTGGTCGACCGCATCAAGAAGCTGCTTCCGCTGCTCCAGAGCAATCTTCCCGCGGCGGTTCAAGTGGACGAACTGACGGATCGGACCACTACCATCCGGGCCTCGGTGAAAGACGTCGAGTTCGAGTTGATGCTGACCGTGGCGCTGGTGGTGATGGTTATTTTTCTTTTCTTGCGGAACGTTTCTGCGACCATTATTCCAAGCGTTGCGGTTCCGCTCTCGATTGTGGGTACGTTCGGCGTGATGTATCTGGCCGGCTTCAGTTTGAACAACCTTACGCTGATGGCGCTCACCATTTCGACGGGCTTTGTGGTGGATGATGCCATCGTGATGATCGAGAACATCATTCGCTTTATCGAAGAGGGCGACCGGCCGCTGGAAGCGGCGCTCAAAGGGTCGGAGCAGATCGGGTTCACGATCGTATCGCTGACCATTTCGTTGATTGCAGTGCTGATTCCGCTGCTGTTTATGGGCGATATTGTGGGACGGCTTTTCCGCGAGTTTGCGATTACGCTCAGCGTGACGATTCTGGTTTCGGCGGTGGTTTCGCTGACGCTGACGCCGATGATGTGTTCGCGACTGTTGAATAGCACGCATGGGCGAAAGCAGACTCGTTTCTACGAGGTCTCAGAGCGCGCCTTCGAAAGCATCATTGCTTTCTATGGCAGAACCTTGAAGTGGGTGTTGAAGCGCCAAACCGCAACGCTGCTGGTGGCCGCAGCCACGCTGGTGCTTACGGTCGCTCTCTACGTCTTTATTCCTAAGGGCTTCTTCCCGGTGCAGGACACGGGCATCATTCAGGGCATCTCGGAAGCCTCGCAGTCCATTTCCTTTCCCGCCATGGCGGAGAGGCAGCAGGAACTCACGCATTTGATCCTGCAAGATCCTGCGGTAGAAAGTCTTTCATCGTTTATTGGTATCGACGGCACCAACACGACCTTGAACAGCGGGCGTATCCAGATCAACTTGAAGCCGCTGGAAGAGCGCGGAATCAGCGCCTCGGATGTTATCCGGCGGCTGCAGCCGAATCTGGAAAAGATCGATGGCATCACGCTGTACATGCAACCGGTGCAGGATCTGACGGTGGAAGACCGGGTGAGCCGCACGCAATTTCAGTACACCCTGGAAGATCCCGACCAGCGCGAGCTGAATCACTGGACGGCCCAGTTGATGGCCAAACTGAAAACGATTCCGGAGCTGCGCGATCTGGCCACGGACCAGCAAACCTCAGGGCTTGCAGCCTCGCTCGTTATTGATCGGGTCACCGCTTCGCGGATGGGCATTACGCCGCAGGCGATCGACCAGTTGCTTTACGATGCCTTTGGGCAGCGGCAGGTTTCGACGCTGTACACACAGTTAAATCAGTACCACATTGTACTGGAGACGCAGCCGGAATTTCAGAAGAGTCCGTCGAAATTGCAGGACATCTACGTACGATCGGCGCTGGCTTCGACGGCACTAACTACCAGTTCCTCGGGCACGGGCACGGTTACAGCGACGACGGCTTCGGGAAATTCGGCGTCGACTGCTTCGCCGAGCCCTTCGGCTTCACCGAATCTTTCAACCAGTTCAGGTTCGGCTAATCCGAGCGCGGTGACGTCGGTGAATGGGGCTGCGATTCCACTGAGCACCTTCACGCACTTCGAGACCAAGAGCAGCCCGCTGTCGGTGAATCATCAGGGACAGTTTCCCGTGGTGACGATTTCTTTCAACCTGGCACCGGGCGCGTCGCTGGGAGAAGCCACGAAGGCGATTGACAAGGCGCAGCGGGAAATCAACATGCCGCTGAGCGTGCAGGGAGCTTTTCAGGGGACGGCAGCTTCGTTTCAAGCTTCGCTGGCGAATGAGCCGATCCTGATTCTTGCGGCTTTGATCACGGTTTATATCGTGCTGGGGGTTCTCTACGAGAGCTATATCCATCCCATCACAATTCTGTCAACTTTGCCTTCGGCCGGAGTGGGGGCGATTCTTGCGTTGTTGATGTGCGGGCAGGAATTGAGCGTGGTTGCGCTGATCGGAATTATTTTGCTGATCGGTATAGTCAAGAAGAACGGAATCATGATGATCGACTTCGCGCTGGAGGCGGAGCGCAAGGAAGGGAAGAGGGCGGAGGAGGCTATTTATGAAGCCTGTCTGCTGCGTTTTCGTCCCATCATGATGACCACGATGGCGGCGCTGCTGGGCGGGTTGCCGCTGGCGCTGGGCACGGGAATTGGGTCGGAGCTGCGGCGTCCGTTGGGTATTTCGATGGTGGGCGGGTTGATCTTGAGCCAGGTGCTTACGCTGTACACGACTCCGGTGATTTACATCTTCTTCGACCGGCTGGCGCAACGGTTTGCTTCGCGGGGAGCGGTGGCAGGCGAACCCGAGGGTCTTCCCGCAGACTGAGGTGCGATGAATACGCGGCAGACGGGGCAAGCCCCGTCTCTACACTGAATATGAGCCTGTCATCTCCATTTATTCGAAGGCCGGTGGCCACTACTTTGCTGACGGCGGCGATTGCGCTGGCGGGGGCGGTGGCGTTTCGGGAGTTGCCGGTCTCGCCGCTGCCGCAGGTGGATTTTCCCACGATTTCGGTGGGGGCGAGCTTGCCGGGAGCCAGTCCGGAGATTATGGCGTCATCGATTGCGACTCCCTTGGAGCGGCAGTTTGGGAGAATCGCGGGGATCACGGAGATGACATCGTCCAGTAATCTGGGGACGACGAGCATCACGCTGCAGTTTGATTTGAACCGGGATATTAATGGAGCGGCTCGGGACGTGCAGGCGGCGATCAATGCCGCGCGTAGTTACCTGCCTTCGAATCTTCCGGGCAACCCGACGTATCGCAAGGTGAATCCGGCCGATTCTCCGATCATGGTTTTGGGGCTGACTTCGCCGGTGTATGACCGGGGCACACTGTACGACGCGGCATCCACCATCATGCAGCAGCGACTCTCGCAGATTGAGGGCGTGGGACAGGTGAGCGTAGGAGGAAGTTCGCTGCCGGGGGTGCGGGTGGATGTGAATCCTACGCAGCTCAACAGTTATGGTCTGGGCTTGCAGGACGTGGCGTCGATGCTGAGCAAGCAAAACGCCAACAGTCCCAAGGGCCAGATCATGGATGGCGCGACCATCGCGGACATTACGACGAACGACCAGCTTCTGAAGGCGGCGGACTACATGCCGCTGGTGGTCGGGTACCACAATGGCGCGGCGGTCAAACTTTCTGATGTCGCGGAGGTTACGGATTCGACGGAAAACATACGCGCGGCCGGCTTTGTCAACGGCAAGCCCTCGGTGCTGATTATTATCTACCGGCAGCCGGGGGCCAACATCATCGATACCGTGGATCGCATCCGGGACGCGCTTCCCGCACTGCGAGCCTCGGTTCCTTCCGCGATCGACACGAAAATCGTGATCGACCGTACCCTGACTATTCGCGCCTCGGTCAGCGATACGGAACGGACCCTGGTGCTCTCGATCACGCTGGTCATTCTGGTGGTGTTCCTGTTCCTGCGCGACGTGCGCACCACCCTGATTCCGAGTGTGGCTGTACCTGTCTCGCTGATCGGTACGTTTGGAGTGATGTATTTGTGTCATTACAGCATCGACAACCTGTCGCTGATGGCGCTGACCATTTCAACGGGGTTTGTCGTGGATGACGCGATTGTCGTAATCGAAAACATCACGCGCTATCTCGAGCAGGGTATGACGCCCATGCAAGCGGCGCTGCAGGGCGCCAGCGAAATTGGATTTACGGTGCTCTCCATCAGTATCTCGTTGGTTGCCGTTTTTATCCCCATCCTGATGATGGGAGGCATCGTGGGGCGTCTGTTCCGTGAATTCGCAGTGGTTCTGTCGGTTGCGATCCTGGTCTCACTGGTGGTTTCGTTAACCACGACGCCGATGATGTGCTCCCGGCTACTGAAGCATCTTCGGGACGATGAGCACGGCCGGGCGTATCGCGCGAGCGAACGCGCCTTCAATGCGGTTCTGGGCGCCTATGAGCGCAGTTTGGGGTGGGTGCTTGAACATTCGGGGCTGACGCTGGTGGTTCTCGGTCTCACCATTGCGCTCAACTTCTATCTTTTTTGGATTGTCCCGAAAGGATTTTTCCCGCAACAGGATAACGGGATCGTCTTCGGGGGCATACAGGGTTCGCAGGACATATCCTTTCAAGCCATGCAAAAAGCGACGCAGCGGATCGTCGATATCGTCAAGGTGGATCCTGGGGTGGCGGACGCGATGGCGTTTACGGGGGGCGGCGGCGCGACCAATAGCGGCTTTGTCTTCGTGGGTCTGCGGCCTTTTGATGAACGCCACGCGACCTCGAGCCAGATCATCGATCGTTTGCGTCCGAAACTTTTTGCCATTCCGGGCGCCAACACTTTTATGCAAGCGGGGCAGGATCTGCGCATCGGGGGACGCGCGAGCAGCGCGCAGTATCAGTACACGATTCAGAGCGACAACGTGCAGGACCTGGTGCAGTGGGGTCCGGTGCTGCTGCAGGAGATGCGGAAAATACGGCTACTGACCGACGTGAATACCGACCAGCAGAACAGCGGGCTGCAGGCCAAGCTCACCTACGACCGGGCCACTGCGTCGCGGCTGGGCATTACGCCGCAGATGATCGACAACTCGCTGTACGAAGCTTTCGGGCAGGCGCAGGTCTCGACCATGTATACGGCCATCAATCAGTACCACGTGGTGCTGGAGGTGGAACCGAAGTTCTGGCAGTCGCCGGTGAGCTTGAACGATGTTTACATACGAGCGGCGCAAGGGAAGGTGGTTCCGCTGAGCGCGATCGCGCATTATGAGGCAGTGACGGCTCCGCTGTCGGTGAATCACCAGGGGCAGTATCCGTCGGTGACGATTTCGTTTAACCTGGCGCCGGGGATTGCGCTGAGCCAGGCGGCCAGCGCGATTACCGGGATGGAGCAGAAGATTGGGATGCCGAGTACGATCACGGGCATGTTCTCGGGCACGCTGCAGGCCTTTCAGTCGTCGCTGGCCACGCAACCTTTTCTGATTATTACCGCGCTTATGGCTGTTTATATTGTGCTGGGGATTTTGTATGAAAGTTACATACATCCAATTACGATTATTTCGACGCTGCCCTCGGCGGGAGTAGGCGCGGTGCTGGCGCTTCTGATTTTTCACAAGGACCTCAGTATCATCGCGCTGATCGGCATTATTTTGTTAATCGGCATTGTCAAGAAGAACGCGATTATGATGATCGATTTTGCGCTGGCCGCAGAGCGCATCGATGGCAAAAGCCCGCGGGATGCGATTTTTCAGGCATGCATTTTGCGATTCCGGCCGATTCTTATGACCACGATGGCAGCGATGTTCGGGGCTATGCCGCTGGCTTTCGGTACGGGGACGGGGTCGGAGCTTCGCAATCCGCTGGGGATTACTATTATTGGAGGACTGATTCTGAGCCAGATTTTGACGCTTTACACTACGCCGGTCGTGTATCTGTCGCTGGACCGGCTGCGAGTGAAATGGCTGCGGGCTCACCACAGGCTCGAGGGACCGCGAGTGATCGAGTCGCTCGGAGACTAGGGATTGACGCGGAGAGCGCAGAGAAAAATCGCGCTGAGGTCGCGGAGGAAGAAAGGCAATGCTCGCCACGGTCGCTTACGCTTCGAAACGGGGTGAACGCTTGGGGAGTCCGGGATACCGATGAAGACGACGAAGACAATACGAGTTGCGATGGCGGGGCTGAGCATCGCGGTGTTGTTTATTTTTCCAGGGTGCGTGGTTGGTCCGAAATACCATCGCGCCGCCGTGGATACTCCGGGGACGTATAAGGAGGTCACGCCTGAGGATCTCAAGAAAATGGATGGGTGGAAGGTGGCGCAGCCGCAGGACAGCGCGCTGCATGGGAAGTGGTGGGAGATATTCGGGGATCCGGAACTGAATGCGCTGGAAGAGCAAGTCAGTATTTCGAATCAAAATGTAGCGTCGGCGTTTGCGAATTTCATGGCGGCCCGTGCCATCGTGCGAGAGGCGCGCGCGCAGTATTTTCCGACGCTGACGGTGGGCCCGAGCGCCACTCGTCAACGCACGTCGGTTGCGGAAACCAATGGCAAAACTACGGGGACGACCTTCAACGAGTTCTCTCTACCCTTTGACGCTTCGTGGACGCCGGACTTGTTCGGGCGGGTGCGCAACACGGTTCGCGCCAATATTGCGAACGCGCAAGCCAGCGCCGCCGATCTTGAAAACACACGGCTGACGGCGCAGGCGGAACTGGCAGTCGATTACTTTCAAGTGCGCGGGCAGGACGCTCTCAAAGACCTGCTGGATGCGACGGTGAAGGCCTATGCGGAATCGCTGAAGCTGACCAAGGCGCTGTATGAAACCGGCATCGACTCGGATGAATCGGTGGCGCAAGCGGAAACTCAACTGGAGGCCACGCAGGCGCTCGACACCAATCTTGGCATCCTGCGGGCGCAGTACGAACACGCGATGGCACTGCTGGTGGGTAAACCGGCTTCTTCGTTCTCGGTGGCCGTAGAAGCCCTAAAGACTCCGCCGCCAGCGATTCCGTTTGGGGTTCCGTCGCAACTGCTGGAACGGCGTCCGGACGTGGCGGCGAACGAGCGGCTGATGGCGCAGGCCAACGCGCAAATCGGGGTTGCCAGAGCTGCCTACTTTCCTACGGTCACGCTGAGCGCTTCGGCTGGATTTCAGAGCACCAGCATCACCAATTGGCTGACCTGGCCGGCGCGAGTCTGGTCGGTGGGGACGGCGGCTTCCGAAACGATTTACGATGGCGGCCTGCGGCGGGCGACCATGGAACAATACCGCGCGCAGTATGATGAGACGGTTGCCAACTATCGCAATACGGTGCTGACCGCGTTTCAACAGGTGGAGGATAATCTTGCCGGGCTGCGAGTTCTTTCGCAGGAAATTCAGGAGCAGGATATGGCGATTACATCGGCACAACGAAGCTTGAAACTGGCGACGGACCGGTACCGGCTGGGGATCGACCCTTACCTTAACGTGATTACGGCGCAGACTACGCTTTTCAGCAATCAACAGACAGCGGTGAATTTGCGGATCACGCAAATTGTGGATAGCGTGCAGTTGATCGAGGCACTGGGCGGAGGATGGGATGCTTCTACTCTGCCCACTTCGCAGCAGATTATTTCGCGACACGCGCAGCTTTCAGTGGATACAACAGCACAACCTCCGGCTAGCGCACCGCCGGCATCGAATCCCTGAGTGCGGGTGAGGCCAGGACAAGAACGGCCGCTGCGTGGTTGCAGCGGCCTTGTTGCTGCTGAATCGTGGTCTTAATCGCCAACGTCAGTCGCGCTCTTTGCGGATTTTCTTTCGGGCACGCTTTTGGGCCAGGGCCTGCTTCACGCGTTTTCTCTCCCCTGGCTTCAAGTAGTAGGAGTGACGCTTTACTTCTTTAATGATGTCTTCGGTCTGAACCTTGCGCTTGAAGCGGCGCAGGGCATTCTCCAAGGACTCGCCCTCTTGCAGTCGGATCTCTGCCATCGTCATCACCCCCCAACCAGCACTCAACGAACTGATAGAGATTATCGCACGTGCGACCTCCGCCGAGCTAATTTCCATGTCTTGACGCTTTGTAGTAGTGTTTCTGGTTGGCAACTCGCCGTTTTGTTCACAGCGCGGCGTCTTGTTTGCGTGGTGACGGACGGAGCAATGGCAAGTTGCCAGGCGATAATTCACGCTTGAGGGTAAGTATGACGACTCGAGTTCTCTGTGTTTCTTTGACGCTATTACTATCAACCGTTGTAGTCTGCTCGGGCCAAAACAGCTCACCAGCCTCCGCTATTCCGCGGGAAATTCCGGCCTTCGATGTCACGGCCATCGATAAAAGTGTCGATCCTTGCGTGGACTTCTACCAGTACGCGTGTGGAAATTGGATGAAGAACAATCCGATTCCTCCGGACAAAGCGCGGTGGGGGCGATTTGACGAGCTCTTTGAACGCAACCTTTATATCTTGCGGGATATTTTGAGCGAGGCGCAGGCTCCAGGGAAACATTCGCCACTGGCAACCATGGTCGGTGATTTCTATGGCTCGTGTATGGATGAGACTGCGATTGAAAAAAAGGGGACGGCTCCGCTGATGCCGGAGCTGGAGCGGATTCGCTCGATCGAGACGAAGGCGGGACTGATTCAGCAGATTGCGGCCCTGCATCGCGATTCGATTCCGGCATTGTTTGATTTCTCCTCGTCGCCCGAGATGCACGATTCGAGCGAAACCATTGCCGATCTCGACCAGGGTGGGATGACGCTGCCGGATCGCGACTACTACTTAAAGGACGATGCAAAGTCGGTGGAGACGCGGCAGGAGTATGTGGAGCACGTGGAGAAGATGTTTGAATTGGCCGGGGACAAGCCGGAGGTGGCGGCGGCTGAGGCTAAAACCGTGTTGACGGTGGAGACAGGACTGGCGCAGGCGGCGATGGATCGCACAGTGCGGCGCGATCCTAAGACTCGCGATCATAAGATGACGGTGGCAGAGATTGAGGGGCTGGCTCCGAGCTTCGATCTTACTATTTACTTTGCCGATAATGGGTCGCCGAAATTCACTACGCTGAACGTGGGCAATCCCGATTTCTTTAAGCAGGTGAACGAGCAGCTGAAAACCTTGCCGCTGGAGGATTGGAAAGTATATCTGCGGTGGAAAACGATCAACGAGTACGCCCCGCTGCTGACGAACGCATTTGTGGAAGAGGATTTCAATTTCAACGGCAAGTTCATGTCGGGACGGAAAGAGATGGAGCCGCGCTGGAAGCGGTGCGTGAAAGCTACCGATGAGAATCTGGGGATGGCTTTGGGAAAGATCTATGTGGATCGCACGTTCGGCGCGGATGGCAAGGAGCGCACATTGAAGATGGTGCAGTCTATCGAGAATGCGATGCGTCAGGATATTGGGGATTTGACCTGGATGTCGGATACGACGAAGAAGAAGGCTTATGAAAAGCTGAACGCCATTGTGAATAACATTGGCTATCCGGATACTTGGCGGGATTACAGTTCGGTGGTGATCAAGTCTGACGATTACGCGGGTAATACGGTGCGGGCGGGCGCGTTCGAAGTGCAGCGCGAGTACAAGAAGATCGACAGGCCTACGGACCGTAAGGATTGGAGGATGACTCCGCCGACGGTGAACGCTTATTACCGGGCGCCGATGAACGATATCAACTTTCCGGCGGGGATTTTGCAACCACCGTTTTTCGGCAAGCAGATGGATGACGCGGTAAACTTTGGCGCCATCGGAGTGGTGATCGGGCACGAGCTTACGCATGGCTTCGACGACCAGGGACGCAAGTTCGATGCGGAGGGGAATTTGCACGATTGGTGGACGGCGGAGGACGCCAAGGAATTCGAAAAGCGGGCGGATTGCACGGCCAACGAGTATTCAGGCTTTGTGTCGGTGAAGGACGACAAGGGTGAGGTCAAGCTTAACGGCAAATTGACGCTGGGCGAAAATACTGCGGATAACGGTGGGTTGAAGCTGGCGTACATGGCGCTGATGTCCATAATTGGCAACACGCCGGTGAAGCTGATTGATGGATATAGTCCGGCGCAGCGGTATTTTCTTGCTTACGGCCAGATCTGGTGCCAGAACGTGACCGATCAGGAAGCGCGAAGGCGGGTGCTGGTCGATCCCCATTCTCCGGGACGATGGCGGGTGAATGGGGCGGTCGAGAACTCCGCCGGCTTTCAGCAGGCGTTTGGATGCAAGGCAGGGCAGCCCATGGTCGCGGAGAACGCTTGCCGGGTTTGGTAGGACGCCGACGGGGGCGGTGTGCGGTGTGCAGTATGAGCGAAGCAGCAATTGTGAAAAAGAAAGTGGAAGTGGTGGTTGCGGACGGAACCCAGATGGCGGCCTATGTGGCTCGTCCGGGGGACGGGGGAACGCATCCGGGGGTGCTCGTGTTTCAGGAGGCCTTTGGCGTGAACCGGCACATTCGTAATGTTTGCGACCGGTTGGCTGCGGAGGGATACGTGGCGATTGCTCCGGAATTATTTCATCGCACGGGGCCGGGGTTTGAGGGCAGCTATACCGATTTTCCTGCTGTGCAGCCGCACTACCAGGCGGTGACAGCCGAGACCGCAGAGATGGATGTACGGGCGGCTTATGACTGGCTGGGTTCGAACGCAGGGGTAGGATCAAACGAAATTTCGTCGGTGGGATTCTGCATGGGCGGGCGGGTTTCGTTTCTTGCCAACAGCGTGGTTCCTCTGCAGGCTGCAGTTTCGTTTTACGGGGGAGGGATCGCTCCGGGATTGCTGGACCGGGCGGCTAAGGTGCAGGCGCCGACGTTGCTCATCTGGGGTGGATTGGACAAGCACATTCCTCCGGAGCAACGGAAAGCGGTGACCGACGCGCTGAGCGCGGAGCAGAAGATTTATGTGAATGTCGAGTTTTCACGAGCGGGGCATGGATTTTTTTGCGACGAGCGGGCATCGTACGAGCCGCACTCGGCGGGGCAAGCTTGGGCATTGACTTTGGAGTTTCTGCGGTCGTGAAGAGCGGGTCGGCCGTCCACGACCACGGGCACTTGGGGCGCTAGCAGTCTGACCTCAGCGGCCGAAGCCGCACCCCTCCAAAGCACCTGAAGCGATCCCCTGACACGAAACGCGAGTTTTCAGCAAACTCTAAAAGCCGCACACCCTTAAAAGCGAGACCTCAATCGCCGCTGGCCGAAAAGCACCAACCTGGTGGAACCGGGCCACCGATGAGGTGCGAACAGGCTTGCGCGAGGACTATTGAAACCTTCCTAACTTTATGAAAATACGACAATTGTATGACTCCTCCCGCAGTGCCAAAAATTGGCACTCGGCCTGCATTGCTCTTGGCAGAGGTCGCTGCTCGTAGGTGCGGAGAAATTTATGAAAATCAAATTCATAGCGGTATTTGTGGGGCTGATGATGGCGATTCCAGGAGCCATCATTGCTCAGAATAATACCCAGAACTCTTACGATCAGGCGCCGGATCAAAATGCGAAGCCGTCGCCATACGTTCAAGCACCGGCGCAATCGCCGATGCCGGGTCCGAACGACCAGGGACCCGCGGACCAGAATTCGATGGATCAGGATCAAGACACAATGAATCCTGGCCCGATGGGCGGTCCGAACGGCCCAAATTCGGCGAACCCAGATTCGGCTAACCCGGATCCCAATAGTATGGATCCAAATAATCCGGCAGCGCCTACTTCCAACTTGCCCGCTCCACAGGAAAGAAATGGCGTGGCTCGCATCAGCCTGATTCATGGCGATGTTTCCACGCAGCGTGGCGACACGGGCGCGTGGTCGGCGGCGGTGCTGAATGCTCCCGTGCTGTCTGGCGACAAAGTTTCTACCGGCGACAAAGCGCGCACTGAACTTCAGCTTGACTATGCCAACATGCTGCGGCTGGCGGAGCACACGCAGGCCAACATTGTGCAGCTTACGCACTCGCAAATTCAGATTCAACTTGGGCATGGCATGGCGAACTTCACCGTGCTGAGGAACAGCGACGCAGGAGCGGAAATCGATACGCCAAACGTGGCGATTAAGACGGAGCGGCGGGAATCGAGCTTCCGCATTCTAGTCACGGCTGATGATCATACTGAGGTGCTGGTTCGCAAAGGTGAAATCGAAGTTACGACTCCGCAGGGCGGCACGCGCGTGGGGCAGAACCAATTCATTACGATTCAGGGCACGGGCGCGGACGAGCAATACAAGATTGGCGAAGCTCCGGCTCGCGATGACTTTGATCAGTGGAACCAGGATCGCGATTACATGATCCGCAATTCGCTGGCGCGGAAAGAGACCAACGATTACTACGTGGGGACGGAA
>Ga0074044_10000588_pt1 | contig 35059 bp, 30 predicted proteins | sample BogForMeECP23OM1_FD_94443 | JGI IMG/M metagenome (GOLD analysis project Ga0074044, IMG submission 94443) | Bog forest soil microbial communities from Calvert Island, British Columbia, Canada - Bog Forest MetaG ECP23OM1 | ecosystem: Environmental > Terrestrial > Soil > Wetlands ...
AGGTTGCTGATCACGGGCGAGCCGCCGAAGCGGGCAGAAGACCGGGGAAAACCGAATCCGACGCTTGCACCGGCTTGGCAGGACACTTACTGCCTCGAAGACACCGGCTTATTCAGAGTTTCCCTAGGACAGGATTTGAGGAAACGAACAACATTCCCAAACCAAATAACAGATTTTATAACATTCTTCAACACTCTGGATTATGCAAGTATGGAAGGGATAATCGAGTTATTAACAAAAACCTCAAAAAACAACACAGAGTTGTAGGTTAGATGATACTGAGTCGGCTGCCCTAGCCCTCAAGCACACTCCCCCGCCGGTCGCAGGAGCGCTGCCAGACGGCGCGCGTAGTCTCACCAAGCGTCTCCACCCCCTCATTGTTTGGATCGATTTTGTTGCTCAATCTTCTTGGTGTTGTACTCGTGCACGATGCGGGCCACGTAGGCGTGGGTTTCGCGAAATGGCGGCACTCCTCCATACTGATCAACTTGCTCCGGTCCGACCTTATAAGCAGCAAGCGCTTTGACGAGATCGAAGTTGTATCGTTCCAACAGTTCGCGCAAGTGTTGTGCGGCCCTTTGGGGAGAAATGGGTCGCGCGTCGAATTCGGTTTCAACATTGAGGACGACACTCAGGAGGTCTGGATCAAGGTGATAGGTTGCACTGGCCACATTCACAGCCTGATCCGAGGCGGCAAACCGGGGAGCGGGACTCACAGGACGGGCCGGAACGGTCCCTGGTTCTGGCTCTGGGTTTGTTGTCTCGATTGTTCTTATATTGGCTGACTCAAGGGCCGCTTGTAAGCCGCCGATATAAAAAGTCACCACATCGCTGTCGTAGCGAGCACACCCGAACTCAACCGCCAATACTCTATGCCTCTTTAGGCTTGAAAGGAAGTTTTGCGGCGAAGGTGGAAATATCCCGCGATGGCTGTCCCCTATGCTCCAAGTTTCAACTAGAAACTTATCCTCATCAAACCTAAGCCGCACCCGTCTTTGATAACGCGTCCCCAGTTCTTCTCCTCCTTCTACCCAACAAGGAGAGGTGATAAAAACACCGGCACTTCTGGTACACAGTTTTCCGTTCTCGAAGCAAAGGACCAAGTTGCTTCCAGGTATCCCCGTGCTCAACATTTGGGTCCTTGTTCCGTCGATTGGACTGATCTCCGGTTCTTGGATATGCCAAAGCCCTATGTCCAGTTTTTTCTCTTGTGCAACAGGTTTAGCGTTTTCAACTTGAACAGTTCGAGAATCGGGTGAATTGCATCCAGCCAGCAACATAATGCACAGGCACACTCCTGCCGCGACTCTTGAGCCAAGCTTCCCCATGCACAGGCACACTCCTGCCGCGACTCTTGAGCCAAGCTTCCCCTTCATCGTGCTACTCCGTCAGACAACGCCGATCTTCTTGTGCGGCACGAATTGTACGTCCATCGGCAGCCTCCTGCATCTTAAGTTTTGTGACCCGCTTTTGCGATTGCAGCCCTGCTGGAAGGCGTTCGCGCGCAACCGGTGGGCCACAGCCGTGCGTTCTAAGCTATACTTGCGTTCCGTAAGCTCTGCCATCGGTGCCAACCCGACCGGACAGGAGCGAACAGACATGGCTCTCGCCACAAAGTTTGAGAGGGAACTTCAAAAACTCTTCCACCGGCGGACATCCTGGCTACGGAAGGCAATCGGCACGAATCGGCCAGGCAAACCACATATCTTCAATCGAAGGAAGGTTGCGCCAAAGCTGTGGGAACTGGGCGAGCTTGCTTCCGAAATTCTGGTTCGGAGGAGGGCTCGTCGGCAGTTTCGTCAGTCGGTTGATGGAAAGCGCCAATGGCACATCAAGCGCGGTAAGGGATTTGGCATTGATGCAAAGAGGACCAAATTCAAGCAATGGTATGAGAAATATATCGGAAACAAAAATTGCGTCTACGTCTTTTGGTCAGGAAGGAAATGCGTCTACGTTGGCCGAACCTTGCACGGAAAGGGCAGGCCCGCTGGGTGGTTTGACAGAGTATGGTTTCAGCCGGTGACAAGAATTGACATCTACTCCGTACCGCGACGGTCTGAGGTGCCAAAGGCCGAGTGTTTAGCGGTGCATCTGTTCGACCCGACTGAGAACAAAAACTGGCCCTCGATAAACAGATACACGAAGAAATGCTCAATCTGCAAAGCGACAAAAGAAATTGATCGCGAGCTCGAAAGCATTTTCCGATTGAGATAGGCTGATCCAGAAAAGCCCGGTGAGGATGCCTAGGCTCCGTGTACCCGCCGCATACCTCCCGTTTCTCAATTCAGGCCGACGCGCTTGCGGTGAAAGTGACTCCGCACTTCGGGCAGCGGACTTGAGTGGAACTGATTCAGCGCAGTTCTGCCGGTGGAATCTGGCATCCGCAGCATGGGCAGGGTGTGGCAAGTGACGCTTTCACTTTTTCCAGATTGATCTTTTTCCGGGCGGGGCATTTGGGAACTCTATTCTAGCCCGCGCTTTGTGCTTGGTGACGCGACACAACTTCAACCAATAAATCTAATGCTAAATCATCTGCTTCAGCTAGAGAAGTATTTATGATCTTCAAACATTTATTTATGATCTCCAAGTTTTTAGAATCTATATTTGGTTCTTTGTCTAGTTTTTCTTTTGTTATGTACGTAGCATTAAGGGCACTTTCTAGATCACTGCGCAGATCACATATTTGCAGTCTTTGCTTTGGCCATCCATAACAAAATGCTCCAGGGGTTTTTACAGCCTCATCGTAGTCGATCATCGTCGCCTCCATATTAATTTTACATCCCAGAGTGTCCCGCTTTTGCGATTGCAGCCCCGCAGGCAACGTTGCGCGTCGGCATCACCGCACATCAAGATGTGACCCACCGGCACTGACAAAAGGGCGCACGCGCTGATCCGTCACGGCACATCTAGTGCGATGGATTCGCCTGCACAACGGTTACCTTGGACCGAGCTGTAATGAGGTTGTCAGTCCGCGATGTTGCTTCCACGATGACCGTTGGAGGATCAGGAATGTCGACGGGGGCGGTGTAGAGCCCGGTATCAGAGATGGTGCCGCATGCGGATTTCGAGCAACCGGAACCGGAAACACTCCACGTCACGGACGCGTCTGTAGTGTGCTTTCCCGAAGCAACAAATTTCAATGTTGAGCCAGCGGGAACCCGAACGTCAACGCACGGCGAAATACCGATACTGATATCTGACGGTTGGGAGTTGTAGAAGTAATTGAACCGCAGACCGAGGGTCTGGCCCGGGAATTCTTTGGGCAGGGGTGGGAATGGGATGGATGACGGGGAGGATGCGGTGAGACTCCCCCACGCGGCCAGGTCGAGCGCCACGTCGCCGGACGAGTTGCGAATCGCTATGTTGCTCACTTTGCCATCCTTCTGGATGACGAATTCAATCGAGAGCTTGCCCTGTTTCCAGATCGGCGGATACACCGATGGCGGCATCAGGTTATACCAGTTCTGCCGCACGATTTTCGTGATCTGAGTCAGATATGGGCCGAAATCTACCCCCATTGTATCCGTGAGGATTTCCGCTACGTTCGCACCGGCCGAGCACGGGTTCTGGGCTGGGGCTGAGTAATGCCTACGGCTGGCGGCGGCCTGTTCTGCTTGTTCGATCGCCGAGCCCGACGTTGTGGAAGTGTCCTTATCAGGCGGCTTCGTCTCGGTGGTCTGAGCGAAAATGACACTGGAGGTTGCCAATACTACGATGCCAAGAAACGTATGCCGAATGGACATGGATGCTGCCTCCCGCGTGGGAAGAACGCTCGCGGCTGCGCTGACAAGTTGCCAGCTTAGCACGTCCCACCTGCCCCGCTGTAGCCGGTGACGTTGGTAATTGGCCTCACCGCCGCATTGCGTGCTCCACTTGCCGGGAGGAGCGGATTTTTATGAAGACCATCAAGTTTTTCCTACTTCTGATTGGGCTGATTCTGCTGGTATCGCTGAATAGTAGGATCGTATATGCCGGAAGCTGTGGAATCCTTCCGATCAAGCCGATTCCACCCATTGGCTGCAAAGACCTTCGACCAGAGTGCGTTTGTGATGCGAACGGAAACAACTGTCACTGGGATTGGATTTGCGTACCAAACTGAGGCGGCTCCCGAGTCGGATAATTTCTGCATGAGCGTTCACCTAGACTGGGCAAATCTTATCGCTGGGTTCGTTCTGGGTCTTGCTGCTGCCCTCGTTTATGATTGGATAAAGGCATCAGCAAAAGCGCACAGCTTGCACGAGAAATACGGGAAGCTTGCGCGGACTTACTCGAATTTCAGGGCTGACGGCACCGCTACGGGCGGCTCGGTGAAATTGACCCAAAAACCGGATGGATCATTTGAAATCTCCGGTCTCAACGCCGACCGTACCGTTGAGTGGGAGAGCGTGCTTTGGATGGATGACAAATTCGACAACGTTGGAACCGCACGTTACAAATACAAAGCCGGTATGGGTTATGGAGTCCAGATCATCCGATACTTTCCCGAACTCGACATATTGCATGTTAAGGGGATTAGAGAAAGCGGACAGTCAATCGAATTCTTCCACGAGTGGCGTCCGCGAAAGTAGCGTGGCCACGTCTCCAGGATGCCCCGTTTTTGCGATTGCAGCCCCGCTGAGCGCGTTCTGCGCGTCGCCGCCCCTCTCTCTCTCTCGCTTTTGTTAGAGGTTCTTAAGGATAACAATTAGGATGCCCAGCACGAACGGCAACGCGACAAAGATAATCCACAGGTTCTTGACGATGCGTCCGGCGATGTACCGGGCGTCTGCCGACACTTCGTTGCGTGGGTCAAACGGGTTCTTCTGTAACTCTGCACGCACGTTCTCCCGACGAACCTGCTCTTTTTCGGCTCGATTAGCCCGTTCTGCTCGGCGCTTCGCCAGTAGCTCAAGGCATTCCTTAGAATTCGAACAATTGGGGTCGGCTGCGTTCTCTGCAAGTCTGTCGTCATCCAGAAGGTCCAGAGTGGTCGCTTTATACACAGGTTCCTCCGCTTTCATCAGCAGGTTCAATAGTACCGCCGCGTACCTCAGTTTCGCGATTCAGGCCGTTGCGCTTGCGGTGAAAGTGACGCCGCATTTCGGGCAGCGCATTTGAGTCGTACTGATTCGGCGCAGTTCTGCCGGTGGAATCTGGTATCCGCACTGCGGGCAGGGCGTGGCCAGTGAGGCCATCACTTTTCCCAGATTGATCTTTTTCCGGGCGGGCATTGCCGTAAGCTCGCGTCTCGGGATCCAAGAAGTTGGACGCTTATTGTTGGAACGTCGCTACCACCCCGACTCCGCCGACTGGGATAGTGACGGTGCAGGTGGGTGCGGTAGTCGGAGTACAGGCCTCCGACCAATTTACAAAGGAGTAGCCCGGGGTTGGCGTTGCTGTGAGTGCGACCAAAGCCCCTACAGGGACCACGGCGGCTATGCATGTAACCGACGGGCAGTTGATACCGTATGTCGAGCTGCTTACCATCCCACCCCCGTTTGGTAAGATCTGCACGCTGAGAGTGCCTTCCGTGTTGCCACCCGGGCAAGTCGAAACCTCCGGATTGTTCACGGTTACGGTCGCATAAGCAATCATAATGTTCGACGCACCGCCCGTGCCCTCGGGAACACTTGCGGAGATATTCCCACCACCGCAATAGCCCGGCGCCGCAGTGAACAAGCCGGGGGTCGACATCGTGACTACACCATCATCAATCTTCCATGTAGCCTGCGCGGTGACATCCATCGTCGCCGGAGGATGGATGTAGGTGCCGATCGCCATGTACTGCTCCATGACGTTGGTAGCAGGCGGGGGAGAATACGGGTCCAGAAAAGTAAATGTCCCCGGTTGAATCTCAAGGCTCACCAGCTTCTGGCTGTGCCCGCAACTCGGCAAGCTCAGCGCCGCTCCCACCGCCACCAGCACGCCCAACGCGAGCCCAATATATCTCCGATTCATACTGACCACTCCCAGAGGCAAGTTTCGGCCTATCCGCTTGTCCGATCAAGGAAAATTGAAATTTAGCGGAAGAGCTACGAGTATACCAAATCGGAAAAGGTGGCAACACCGCTCAGCGCCTTCGATTGCCTCTCTGCTTTGTCGGTGGCAAATCTCACGGTCCCTTCTGTCTTCTATTTTGGTTAAAGGCCGCCCAGTTGTTAAGGTATTTGCGCCAAATGTACTCCCATTTGCCTGCTCTCTTCTGGGAATCCGAGTCACCCAAGCTGAACATGGTTTTAGACCTCGGCATTTTCTTCATGGGGATAATCAGAAATCCCCCCTGCCTTAGCACCATAACGCAGATTTCTGCCCTCTGCCACGGCTTCCGAATTGCAGTGTACCAGCCCTCAAAACCGACATTCTCTTCCGCCCGCCTTAATAAACAGAACTTCCCATTAACATAGAGTTCTGTTTTACACCAATCGCCCCTCGCGCTTTTCGAAGGTTCGACATTGAGACCCCGTCGTTTTGCGGCCTTAACAAATTCGTTCCTATCAAAAATTCCTTGGAGCTTTCGTTCCCGCCTTTCCCGTTGCGCTTCGTGTCCAGTCCTTCCTAGAAGTTCTAGTTCCAACTGACGGACACGTTCCGCTGAACAGCCCAGCCGGTTCGCAATCTCGCGGTGAGTCAACTCGTTTTTGGTCAACAAGTGCAAAAGTAGATTTCTGTCGACGGTCTGAGGTCTCATCCCATGCCCTTCGATGTCAGGGACGGCTCGGAGTTTCTACCCCGCCGGTTTGCCCAGTCCGCCATCCCTTTGGCGGTGAGTCGTTGAAGGACTGCCGAGCTAGCATACATCAGGAAATTGTGAGGCAACTCCCGGCGAGCCTGTCTGAATTGGACCGTTTTGGACCGTAATCGGCTGCCAAGTGCACGCCAAAATGAGGTTTCTTGGCTGAGCGCATCGTTCGCAACGATGAGGTCGTCGGTTCGATCCCGACTAGCTCCACCAATCTTCTCAACGCATTCGTGATTGGCAGCCCCGCTGGCAGCGCTGCGCGCGTCGGCATCACTGCACATCAAGAAGTGACCCACTCCGCTGGGAGGGCGGCGCCTATTCGTGTAACATGTGTGCGCCAGTAATCTCCACGTCAAGGCCATCCAGGCTTTGATCAAGGCTTCTGAAGGAGTAACTTCCATGAAACTGAAAAGCTTGGCGGTGATCACTCTTTTTGTTTTAGGTTGCAGCGCGGCGTTCGCCCAGGGTTCGTTCACCCTCGGCTTCGCCACGCCTGGCGGCGAGTTCCTGATGTGCGACTACGAACAGATCCAATACGGTGGGTACAATAACTTCTACATGCAGGGCATCGACAACATCACGGATGCCTGCTCGGCAGAGTTCGGAAACGCTACGGTGGAAGGTGTGAAGGTTTCCATCACCCCTGCTGACGGCTCACCGGTTCTCACCGGCCCTGCCTATGCATACGCTGACAACATTTACGACGCCTTCAGTGACGCCTTCACTGGGGCACAGTGGTTCGTCATCACCCAAACCAAACCCAGCAAACTTCTCAAACATTATGCTTGGGCTGGCTACATTGGCTTTGATGGCTATGAGTTCCTCGCGGACTACGGCTACCTGACGTCGGAGCTCCCCGGTTCAAGCTCGAAGCCCGTTTTAAACCAGACCACGGCCGGTGCCGCTCGTCAGTCACAGACCCGGACTAAGACGATCCAGAAGTAACTGGCGCTTTGCTTTTTGAATGCCCTGCTTTTGAGATTGCGGCCCCGCTGGGGGCGTTGCGCGCATAGACTGCCCCGGTATCAACGCAGGAAGTCCAGCGGCGACACTCGGAACGGGGTCAACGAGTGTAATCGGGATATTACGCAACCACCGACGAGCATATCCCGGACGTACGGTAAGGCCGCTATTTCGGGCCAGCGAATTATATGCCTAAGATCCGCGAGCGCATTATAGCCGAGTGCATCGCTGTTAGCGTTGATTCAATGCTAACCAAGAGGTTGTGAATTTTATAGCTTACAGCGGCGGCAATAATGCCGAGAGGAAGGGTAGCCACAAAGACAGCCCAAAACACTCCCCAATTGAAATGCCACATGGTACCGCGAATTATACGCCCGCGTCCCTAGCGAAAATTACGCCCACAACCGGGTCAATGAGTGTAATTGGGATTTTTCACCAAGCATCGTGCCGAGAAACCACCAAACCTCTCACCTTCATTGACTTGCCCCATTTTTAGCCCTAAGATTTCAGCCCAATGATCGGTCAGACCATCTCGCACTATCGCATCGTCGACAAACTCGGCGGCGGGGGTATGGGTGTGGTTTACAAGGCTGAAGATGTCAAGCTGCACCGCTTTGTCGCCCTGAAGTTCCTGCCCGACGAGATTGCAAAAGATACCCAAGCTCTAGCCCGCTTCCAACGTGAAGCGCAGGCTGCATCGGCCCTGAATCACCCCAACATCTGCACCATCTACGAAATTGACGACCAGCATGGCGAAGCGTTCATCGCCATGGAGTTTCTCGACGGGCTGACCCTGAAACACCGCATTGCGGGGCGTCCGCTGGAAACGGAATTAATTCTGTCGCTCGCCATCGAGATCGCCGACGCCCTCGATGCTGCCCACACCGAAGGCATCGTCCACCGTGACATCAAGCCTGCGAACATCTTTGTCACCAAGCGCGGGCACGCCAAGATTCTGGATTTCGGATTGGCCAAGGTCGTGGTCACGGCCAGTTCTTCGAGCAACATTGCTTCTCTCAACACTCAAACCGGTTCGGTGGACGCCGAGCACCTGACCAGTCCGGGCACCATGTTAGGGACGGTCGCTTACATGTCTCCTGAGCAAGTGCGGGCGAAAGAGTTGGATGCGCGGAGCGATCTGTTTTCATTCGGCGCAGTGCTGTACGAAATGGCGACAGGCGCATTACCGTTTCATGGCGAAAGCTCAGCACTCATTTGCAAAGCAATCCTCGATTATGACCCGCCTCCCGCGATTCGCTTCAATCGCGATATTCCCCCCAAGCTGGAAGACATCATCAATAAAGCGCTCGAGAAAGATCGCAATTTGCGCTATCAGGGCGCAGCCGACATGCGGACTGACCTGCAACGGCTGAAACGGGACACGCAATCACGGCACGGCGCATCGGCTAGTTCCGGCACTGTGGCGGTCGCAAAGGAAAGTGGTGCTCAGGTCGCCCAGCCACCGTCGCCAGCATCTGGTTCCACTCCTGTGCCTGCTCCGTCTGTGTCATCGAGCGCGGTGAAGGTCGCCGAAGTTTCTGTCGCGGGGAAGAGACTCTGGAGGTTTCTGGTTCCTGCTGCCGTGATACTGATCGTTGCAGCAATTGGAGGAGCGTTCTATTTCCGCTCGCACACGACGAAGCCCGCAACTGCACTAACCGAGAAAGACACGATCGTGCTTGGCGATTTTGCCAACAGCACGGGCGATGCGGTGTTCGACGACACGCTCAAGACCGCGCTCAGCGTCTCTCTCAACCAATCCCCGTTTCTGAATGTGCTCTCGGAGAATAAAGTCGGAGCAACCTTGAAATTAATGTCGCGTCCGGCGGGCACGAAGCTCACGCCCGAAATCACCCGCGAGCTTTGCCAACGGGCTGGCAGCAAGGCTTACATTGCTGGGTCGATTGCCAGTCTGGGCAGCCAATATGTGCTGGGATTGAAGGCGGTGAATTGCCAGAGCGGGGACATGCTGGCGCAGGAGCAGACAACCGCCGCAGCCAAAGAGAAGGTGCTGGACGCGCTGGGCGAGGCGGCATCCAAGCTGCGAACTGAGTTGGGCGAATCGCTGGCTACCGTGCAGAAGTTTGACGTCCCGCTCGCCGAGGCCACCACATCTTCGCTCGAAGCTCTGAGCGCTTACAGCCTCGGCTTAAAGGCTTATTCTGAGAAAGGTGCAGCCGCCGCCCTGCCTTACCATCAACACGCCATCGAACTCGACCCGAACTTTGCCATTGGCTATGTGGATGTGGGCAACGATTACTACGGCATGGGTGAGACTGGACGCGCCAGCGAATATTACACCAAGGCATTCCAGTTGCGCGAGCATGCCAGCGAACGGGAAAAGTTGTCCATTACGGCTAATTACTACGAGAGTGTAAGCGGGGAACTGGACAAAGCTGCACAGACCTATCAGGAGTCGATTGCAAGCTACCCGCAAAGTGGCGGCGCCTATGCCGATCTCGGCAATGTGTACATCACCCAAGGGCAGTACGAGAAGGCAGCGGAGGCATATCGTGAAAGCCTGCGCCTCGCCCCGGATGATGTCGCCGTATACGACAACCTTACGTTCAGCCTGCTGGCTTTGCAACGATTCGATGAAACAAGGCAAACGATCCAACAGGCGCAGATGCGGAAGCTGGATGACTCCAGTCTCCGCATTGCGCTCTACGCTGTGGCTTTTCTTCGGGGCGACTCTTCAGGTATGGCAGAACAGCAGCAGTGGTTGGCAGGTAAGCCTGAGGAGAACTTCGGTCTTTCGCTGGCGTCCGACACCGAGGCGTATGGCGGTCATCTCGGCAAAGCGCGGGAACTGACGAAGCGGTCTGTCTATTCTGCGATTCGCGCCGACAGTAAAGAAACCGGGGCGATCTGGCTGGAGAATACCGCGTTGCGCGAAGCTGCTGTCGGCAACCTGACTGATGCCAAACAAGCAGCGGCGGACGGTCTAAAGCTGGTTCCCACTAGCCAGCAGGCGGTCGAGGTCGAAGCCGCGCTTGCCTTTGCCATGGCGGGCGACGGGGCACGAGCCGAATCGCTGTCACAAGACCTGAACAAGCGTTTCCCACTGGCTACCCAGATGCAGTTTTTTTGGTTGCCAGTTATTCAGGCGCAACTAGCAGTTAACCACAAGAATCCAACTCAAGCCATTAGTGATTTGCAAGCTGCTTCGCCCATCGAGCTCGGCGCAATTCCGTTCGGCACCAATGTCTCCTGTCTTTATCACCCTTACGTTCGCGGCGAGGCATATCTTGCGGCTGGGCAGGGGACGCAAGCTGCCGCCGAGTTTCAGAAGATCCTCGACCACAGCGGCATCGTCTGGAACTGCTGGACGGGAGCTTTGGCGCATCTGGGCGTGGCTCATGCGGACGCTCTGCAAGCGAAGACCTCGCAAGGAGCGGATGCCGACCTCGCCCGTAGTCGCGCCCTCGCCGCCTACAAAGATTTCCTTACGCTCTGGAAAGAGGCCGACCCTGATATTCCTATCCTGAAAGAAGCCAAAGCGGAGTACGCGAAGCTGCAATAGCACTTGAAAGTCGTGCTTCGGTCGCTTGCTGCTTGCAGATGGTTTACGAAACCAGGCGATTTCACTCATTGAGAAGCGTTCCCCCGCCGCTACAATTGTGCGGCAACTCCCGGCGAGCCTGTTTGAATTGGACCGTTTTGGACCTATGCCGTTCTCGGAGATCAACAACGAATCGAGGGGTCTCCCGGGAAGAACCGGCTGCTGCCAATAAGAAATTCGGTGTTGGTGTCCTCGAGTCCAACATAACGCTCTTTCTGTTTGGTGCACTCCTTGACCACTGCAGTCATTTCACTCAGGGCGGTGGTAATGCGCCGCTCGTCAGATAGATCATCGGGAACGTGGGGAGGCTCCTTACTATGCATGTAAGGCGTGCAGTCTGTAGCGAGCTGCACGAGATCATTCAGCATACGAGTAAATTCCGGGTCAAAATTCGCAATTTCTTTCCGGACGGCAATTGCATCCAGATGGTTGGGATCGATTTCTGCCCACCTCTGGGCTCTAACCAGACGAGCCGTTAAAGCTTTAGCTTTCGGCACGAAGCGATTGGCGAACTGCTCCACGCGATCAGCCATCTCACTCACAGGGGTTTGCTCCTTTTGGTTGTTTTTGTCGCTTTGGCGGGGAGGACCAGCTTCTGGCACCTATGGCACTTTAGCCTGTCGTGAGATCTTTACAATTCCCAGCGCGGCCTAACCCAAAAGAAGTAAGATTAAGGGCTACTACTTATGGGTAGTACAATATCGAGGTTTGCGCGAAAAGCACACTCGTCGCCGAAATGGCCTCAATCGCGAAGCTGAGGTATAGGGCGGGTACTGTGTGCGGTTTTTGAAGTCAAAAAGAAAATTCCGGTCTAAGAACTCCGGTCTAAGAACTAGGTTTAAAGCGTACGAGTGCAGAATTCACAGCTCTTTTCCAGTGGTAGTGATGACGAACTTGCCGTGTTTCACGCCGCGCAGGCTGAGAATCTGATCGGCGATCTTTCTTAGCTCCGCGCCGCGCCCCTTCATGATGACCACTTCCAAACAGTTGTGGTGATCCAGGTGGACGTGGGTGGCGGCCAGTACCTGCGTGTGGGCTTGGTGCTGAATCTCCGTCAGGCGCTCGCTGAGGTTTGGCCGATGGTGGTCATAGACCAGGGTTAGGGTGGCAGCAATGACTTTGTTTTTTTCACCCTCTTCAGACACCAAATGCTCTCGAATCAGATCGCGCACCGCCTCGGAGCGGTTCTGGTAGCCCCGTTTGGCGATCGATTCATCGAATCTTTCCAACAAGTCTCGCTCCAGGGAAAGCCCAGTCCTTACCAGATCGGCCACAGTTGCTCCTTGATGCTTACAGAATAAACGAATGGTCAGAGTAAATGAACGGAACGTGTTCCGGAAATCGCCCCTGGCACCCCGATCACCGGCTGCGTCGGGAGAACTCCCACCGGAGGGCTGGGGAAAGCCGATGTGATCAAAAGATCCCGCGAATGAACTCCAATCGCCATGACAAAGCCTATACTTCATGTAGCACGAATTTATAATTCGTGTTATAGCGTTGCGCAACGAAATTAGAATGCGCTTCGTTCGCAAGCCTGATGAGCGGAGCCACTATGGCTGAGCTTGACCCTTACACGCGGCACGAAGAGGCGAGAAGTGCGGGTTGGGCAAGAGCTCTAATCTCGTTCTGGATGCTTATCGTTTGGATGTCTTGCCCCCTGCTCGCGCAAGAAGCTGTTCAGAAAGGCCGAGTCACCGATCCTCAGGGAAATTATTTGCCCATGGCATCGGTGCAACTGGTCGATCGCGACCAGGTTCTGGGACGAGCCACTACCGGGCCCGATGGACGGTTTCAAATGGATGTGTCTTCCGTGGGACAGTTTGTCGTCAAGGTTAATGCTTCCGGGTTTCGGCCGATTGAACAGCCAGTCAGCCTTGCTTGGGATAACAACTCTGAAATCACAATAAGAATGACCCAGCTTTCATCGCGGATGGAGAACGTCACAGTCACGGCGGACGTGAACGACCTCGATGTGCTCACGCCCGATCCTGCGATGCGAGTGTTCGTGCGGCAGGATCTGCTCGACGCGAACCCCGGCCGTCCGGGCGCGCCGGTATCGATTCCGGGATACCCCATCGAAACCGCGTCCAGCGGCATCAAGGCGCCGCAATATTTTGCGCCGGGCGTGGCCGGCGACCATGGCGAGCCGATTGCCCAATACATCGCGGTCGGTAGCTACCTCGTCCCCAACAATCTATCGGCCAACGCACACGGCAACGGATATTCTGATCCCAACATTTTCATTCCCGAGACTCTGGAGAGCGTTCAAGTCGATGGCGGAGCTTTCAACGTTCGGGAAGGGAATCACTCCGTGAACCTTGCGGCAACTTACGGCCTCCGCTCTCATCTCGATCCGTTTGTAACCATCACGGGCGATTACCGCGACCTCGACGCGGTGGCGGGATGGAGCCCGTCGCCCAATTCGTTTCTGGCCTTTGAAGGTTCCTATGGCAACGGTTTTCTCGATCGTCTCGAGCACCGGCAGCAATACAAATTCAACGCCCAGCGCGTCTTTCATGCGGGCGAGCATCGCCTCACCTTGCTTGGAATCGGGTATTACGGTTTCTCCTACGTGCCGGGACTTGTGCCGATCCTTGCCGAAAATCAATACGACAGGAACGATGGCGACACCATCGATCCCCGGCAAAAAGATCAGACGCACACCGCGCTGGTGGCGTTGAACGATGTCTGGCAGCTCAGTGGGAAGCAGCAACTCCAATTCTCCGGCTTTTTTCGCACCTACAATCTTTCGTTGTTTTCAGATTTCGGTGAGGGCCTGATCCGGCAGAGCGAGTTTCGCACCGTAGCCGGCGGCAGTGCGGGCTACGTGAACAAAGTAGCGGAGGAATTTTCTCTGCTCGCAGGATTCGACTCCGAGCGCGAGGCCCCGCGGCGGGACGATCTTGATCAATACGCGTTGTTCGATCCGAGCAACCCCGGTTATTACGGCCCCTTCATGCCCAAGACCGCGAACAATGTGACGATCGGTTCATTGACCCCCTACGTCGCAGCCGAAGGCCTGCTGGCCAGCCACTTGCGCTACTACCTCGGCTGGCGCCGCGATGAAATCGATTTCAACAATGACGATCTGCTGGTGCCACAGAATTCGTTTCAGAAGTGGGTGGGCGTGAATTCACCGAAAGCAACCGTCGCGTTCCTGCCCAAGCAAACCTGGTTTCTTCCGCTGGTTTCTCTCAGCTTTGGCCAATCGTTTTACACCGACGACCCTCGCATCGGAAATATGTCCACCACGCAAGGCACGCCGGTTAGTACGGCGCATTCGTATCAATTGGTCGCCAGCAAAGCCATCCGCAACACGGATTTCAAGCTCACCCTCGGCCACGTCACTACCAGCCAGACCTTGGCGAAGCTTGATCCCGACACCGGCCTGCCGTTTGACGAAGGACCGGGCCGGCTGCGCTTCCTGACCGTCGCCGTGCGGCGCAATTTCAGGCAGGCCTCGTTGCTGGCGACTTTCTCCAAAGCTGATGCCCGCGATTTGATGATCGGACAACCAACTCCCGAAGCGCCCCGCACCATCTTCGATCTGCTGGGCACTGTGCAGAAACTCCCGTGGGACCTGCAAATGCGCGGCGAGTTCGAATACGTTGGCGCCAAACCGCTCGGCAGCGGATGCGATCCGAATGCGGAGTGTACGGGCGTTCCGGTCAAGGAATTTCGCGCGGCAGTGATGCGCCCCTTCTTGAATGGACGCATGGATGCCGGCGTGAACATGCTGATCGCCAGCGGCTACACTGGGCAGACCACTGAGAATTTCTCTCCCTCCGAGGTCCAGGAAGTGGTGGGAGTCCGCATCCCCTCGTATGCAAGTGTCAGCTTGACTTATCGCTTTGGACGCTAACAGTGTGTTGCCGGTTCTTCCGTAGACATGGACTAGAGGCCGCCGTTGGAGCTGTACCCACGCCCTGTGCACAGTATTTTCCAAATCAGGAAATCCCGGTGCTCAAAATACCCTCTTGAATGAAATTCTTTGCATAAACTCTGCTAAGATCATCGGTCTCGAAGTCCAAGTTCCTCGGTCCGAACCGGTTCGCGAGCAAGGTTTTGGGTACAGGAATGCTATATACTACTGGCTCTCCCCTGCCGCTCGCCGGCTCCATGCCAGGTAGGAGTGTCTTTTGAACGTCGGTACGAACGGAAAAGGCGCGCGGAGAAGGCGGACTTGGTATCGGCGTCGTCTGCGCATGCGGCGCACGCTGATTGCGGTGGCGGTCGGAACGCTGCTCGCAGGCGCATGCTGGCAGAATGCGGCGCGCTTTTTCTCGTTGCCCTCCCTGCATTCTTCCCAGATGTTTCCACCTTCTTTCTGGGTGCGGCCTAACATCCACAAAGACCTTGCCTTCGCGGCGGCGAACTCCGTCAAGCCCGCGAAATTTCTCGCGCGCATCCCAGGAGTCTATCCTTACTCAGTTATACCCGGAGGCGTGAAAGATCCCGACGAACTGCGCTCGATCGCGTTGCGCGACTATGTAGTTCGGCGGCATTTCGCCCACTTCGATTACAGCCACGCCCATCTCGTGCGCGCCACCGAAGCCCGCGAAGTTTATCTTTCGTATCGCGTTCGCGACACCGTCTTCTGGACTCGCAAAAGAATCCGCCTCCACGTCGGTGAACTGCTGTTTACCGACGGCAAAATTACGGCCCGCGCGCGTTGCGGCAACCAGATTTCCGATACCGCCAAGCCCGAAGTTTCCAACGAAGAGCCCGCCGAAGATGTTCTGGATCAACCCGTAGCGGCGGTCGACTCCGCCCCGTCCTTGCCCATTCGGCCTGTGCTTGCCCCACCCGACTTGCCCGTCGGCGAGCCAATTCCCCCCAAGCTCTTCGCGGGCGGATTCTTTTTCCCCTACGTGCCGATCGGTGTGCCGGTGCCTTCCGGACGTTGCCCCGCCGGCGAGCAAAAGATTGACGGGCGCTGCAAACGCCCCAAACCGTCACCTGTTCCCGAGCCCTCGACCATGGTGCTGATCGGCTCCGGCCTGGCGTTAATAATGTGGCGTTATCGAAGAACTTCCCGCCAAGCAGCGGCGTAGCCCACGCATCATCTCTGCTCTGGTTTTAGAGATCGTGTAGCGCGGACACTCTTGTCCGCGGCTTTTGTGTGCAACGGCAATGCCCACGTAGGGACGGTCCGCCCTCGGCCGTCCAGCCGAGCGACGGCAGGGAACTCCGAACCGAACTCCGAACCGAACTCTGAACCATGGAACTTCCACGAACCCACGTGCGTATCTAACCCCAGAAAAAGCGGGGCCCACAAGATGCCCCGCAGAGGAGAGCACAATGGACGGCAACTTCATAGGTTTAGTGGCGGTGACTTTGTTTTTTGGAATTCCACTGGCGGCTATGTACACGTACTACCGCGTTCGCAGGCTGCGGACGGAGGAACGCCTGGCGGCCATCGCACGGGGAGCGAACGTGGCGATGGAACCGGATCTCTCCGAGGCCGCCCACTCCCGGCGCTGGGGAATCCTGCTGGCTGCAATCTCCCTGGGCTACATCGCGATGATGGCGCTGATCGCGCACACGGATCCGGATGTCTGGAAGGCAGCGGCAGCCGGCATCGTGCCGCTCGCAGCCGGGCTCGGCTTCCTGCTGGATTTCGCTTTGATCCGCAAGGATCTGAAATCGGCGGCCAGCAGTCAGTAGCCACCGCGGAATCGCCAGTTCTGACGAAGCTTGAATCGGGCGCCTCAGATCTCGTGACCAGGTCTCGCTGTTTTCGAGACCTGGGTGCCCGTACCACCACCCTAATTAGTGCTAAGACTTCTGGGTACGGACTCCCCTTGCCTTAACTGCTAGACTCTGCTCAGAGCCCCCATGCCACGTTTTTCTTATGTCGGAGCCCTGTTGGCCCTTGCCACTTTGCTGTCTGCGCCCGTTCGCGCGCAGAATAGCGCCCGCGTCCAGCACGTCGTTGTGCGTGGCAGCGGCGATGCGATGGAGGTAGAGATACAGACCTCCGGCGGGCCGGTCGCGCCCGATGCCCAAGCCATCACCGGACCCGATCGCATCGTGGTGGACTTCCCCGGCGCACTTCCCGCCGCCGAGTTGCGCGCCCTGACGGTCAATCGCGGTACGCTGAAGGGCGTCCGCTCAGGATTGTTTTTCAACAACCCTCCGATTACGCGCATCGTGCTCGATCTCACGGAACCGCAGTCGTATCAGATTTCGACAACTCAGAGTGCGGTAGTTGTCAGACTCGGTCCAGCAAGACTAAATTCGGCACGACTAGATCCGCCACGACCGGATTCGGCAAAGCCGGGTTCGACGAAGCTGGGTTCGGTAAAGCTGGTTCCGGTAAAGCTGGTTCCGGACACTGCCGCTCGGGTCCAGACTTCCGCTGTGCCGCCTGCGCCCGCCGCAAAACTGCAGAATACCGCGCTGGTCGCAAGCACGGTCGCAAGCACGAACGTTGCGACCCCCATAGTCTCCGCAGCAGTTTCCCAAACCCCGCCGCCGCCGCCCGCTGCGGTCCAAGCCGTGCTGCCGCCGATGCCCTTCGTAGGCGTGACCTTTGTCAACGGGATGCTGCGCATCCGCGCCGAGAAAGCTACGCTCGCGCAAGTGTTGTTCGAAGTGCAGCGCGAGACGAAGGCCGAAATTGCCATTCCCGCCGGCGCCGAGCGCGAGGAAGTGATCGCCGATCTCGGTCCCGCCCCTGCTCGGGACGTGCTGGCATCGTTGCTGAACGGCACGCCCTACAACTTCATTTTTGTCGGCAACGAGATGAGCCTGGAGCGCGTCATCCTGACGCTTCGCGATTCCAACCCCTTCTAGGGTGCCCCCAAGTTCTCAGTTCTCGGTTCTCAGTAAAAACCGTTCGCGGCCGCGTTTTGCCGGGCCCGCGCTCTTTCGGGGCCGGCTACTTTGTAGATGAGTTTCTGACTCGGTCGGGATATTAGCTGATCTCCGACTATGGCGGCGAGACCAGCCGCACCGCCACGGGAGACGCGCCGTTGCCGAGAATCGGCTGTCCGGCCGCGCCACCGGCGGCGGGGGTTCCACAACCGACCAGGTTGATGACCTGCGTGTGCATGTGACCGTTAAAGGGAACTTGTGCCCCGGTCGGATTCAGGAAGAGCTGCACAAAGCCGATGATCTGAACGCCATTAGGGTAGGTGGCTGGCGGCCAAGTTGCCGGGCTAGTGTCGATGACCGGTACGGTCACCAGCGAATCGCTGACCATGACGTCGGTTCCAGACGCGATCGCGCCAGAGAGCACGATCGGATTTTCCGTGCCCGCGAGAAACTGAAATGGTTCGGTGCCTGCCGGTGGCATTGCCCCCGCGGCGGTATCGACGCTATCTCCCCCATTGCCCGTCGAGTGGGTCAAAGCATCCACAGCGGTCCTCGTCTCGGTGTCTCGAGCTGCGTTGGTGGTCACATCGATGTTCACCGTGCTGTTACAGGAGATGGGCGTTTGCACGCAGCCCGCAACACTCAGTTGGTAACTGTTGAACCCACCACACCCGGTGCAGGACGACGCACTGGGTGCCGGAAAGCTGCCGGTCGCATCATCGGTGGTGCCGGGGTAGTACTGCCATTTGGTAGGAGCGTTGGCCCCGACCGGGAGGCAGTCCGCGGTGCCGCCGTTGGCGACGGAGCACTCGGTCTTCAGCCGGGTTGCCCCGGGCCCGCCTCCGTTCGGAGTCACCCAGCCCAGCAGCGTTGTATCGACGATGGCTCCCGTGGACGGGACGAAAATCTGCCCTCCGGTGGTAGTCGGACTTATATTCGGCAGCAGCCACGGCTTCACGCAACTGGGAGCGACCGGCCATGTCCCTGCCACGCCCAAAGGGTTGTAGGCTTCAGCGGTGGCAGATGCACCCACCTTGACTTGCGTGGTTCCCCAGATGCGCGCGAAGAATGTTGGCAGATCGGCCCTTTGCACCTGCACGGTAACCTGGGGATTCGTAATGAAATTCACGCCCGTTTCAGGGATGTTGACGCAGATTTCCTGCCCCGCGACGCATGGCGATGCCCCCGGGTTCAAGGTCCTGCCGCCGACCAGGCTACTCGCAGCCACTTGCGTGGCTACGGCAATTGCCAAGGGCACCGCATTGCCTCCCACAGCGGAGCTTGAGGCCGAAGTCATGCCCGAGTTGGCTAGCACGCGCGCACCCGCGAGCGCCCCGGCATCGGCCGCCAGTTGCGCCTCGCTGCGAGCCGTGTAGAGCGTCACCACGTCGATCGAAAGCGCGGCCATCGCTCCGATGACGCCCAGCATGAACACCGCGACCAGCGTGATGATGATCCCGTGCTCGCTCTTCCGGTTCGCGATCTTCCGCCCCGAGATGGTCTTCTTTCGACGCATACATCCTCACATCTGATTGTGGACCCTGGCGCTCTCGGTCACCTGGGTTATAGCCGAATAGGTTGCGCCCGGGATTAACAACTGAATCACACTATTGAACCGCCAGTGATACGGATACGCTACAGTTACCACGGTGCCGACGACTGCGGGCGTACTGGAAACAGATACCCATCCGCGGTTGATAGTAATGACGAGATTGTCGCTGGGATAAGCGCTGTTACAGTTGGAAATCGTGTAGGTCCAAGTCAGGCCAACCGGCCCCGATGCTGTGCCCGGTGCGCTGCAGGCTCCGCTTGCGATTACTCCACTGCCAGTCAGCGAGTTGAAAACTGCGGTTGACACCGCTTGCAGGGAAGTCGGGTTGCCGTTGCTCGACGCAATGTCGCTCATCGGCTGAGCCCCGGCAATGATGGCGCCTTCCTGCGCCGCCTGCTCGATCTTCTGTTTCTGGTTGGAAGCGCCGCTGAAATCGAAGATGCCGACGACGAATACCACCAGAAGCGGCAGGGAAATGGCGAACTCCAGCAGCGCCGCGCCCTGCTCATCCTTCAGCAGACTGACCGTTCGGCGATGCAGAATTCGCAAGCAGAGCATTTAGTTCTCCATCCTGCTCTGCCCCTGCGCCGACATCACAACCTGCTGCAGGTTGATCGAAGTGAAAGGCAGATAGAACTGAAATGGATATTGAAAACTCACCATGGCTCCGCATTGCGCGGGCTGGGTCGAGGAATTCAGAAGCACAGAACTGCAGACCCAGATTTTATTGCCCGTCAGTGTGCACGCTGGCGCTGGCGCCGGCGCCGGACACGATTGCAGGCCAGGAGTAGGATTATTGGCCTCCCACTGTTTGATCTGGCCGGCATCGAGACTGGACGCATTCAGCACCGCCACAACCGCGCTGTCTACCGTGCCAGCGGCAGGGAGGGTATTTCCGCCCGTGCACGTAGCGCACGCATCCCGTGCCGCGGTGATCGCTCCCTGCTGCGCCGCCCGGGTAATGGTCGAGTAGATGTTGAAGGCCCGACCAAACCAGACGATACCCAACAGCAGCATAAACACTATCGGCAGCACCATTGCGGCCTCGGCAATCTCCGTCCCGTCAGTGCCGGCGAATTGGCGCGCGATTCGGTTGATCTTTTGTTTAATCATCTGTTTGATCATCGGCAAGCAGCAGGTCCTTCGCTTTGCTCAGGATGACAACTCATAAGTAGGATCACAAATCACACATATCACAACTTCCCCATGGCCCTGCCCATCCCGTAGACCAAAACCGTAAGAGCCATGGCCACGCCGAACGGAATTCTGGTGGACTGCGGATTGTCGAGCGATACCTCCGACCCGGGCATCCGCCAACTGAAGAGCGCCGCCAGCAAATGCGCCATGTTCAAAAGCGTCCGTTTCAATCGTCCCTTCCAGACGACCACGGCCAGCGCCATTACTCCCGCCACCAGAACCGTGCCCATGAGCACGGAGAGCAGCTGCCGCGGACCGAGACACGCTCCCAAAGCGCCGGCCAGTTTCCAGTCTCCCGCGCCCAGGCTGCGGACGAGCACGAAAGGCAGAAGCAGTCCAAGGCCCAATACCGTCCCCAGCAACGCGGCTTTCAGGCCAGGCCAGCGATAGAAGATCGCGTTGACCGCGATGCCGGCTCCGAAGCCCGACACCGTGAGCCAGTTTGGAATCCGCCGATAGCGCCAGTCGAGAAATCCCGCTCCGATCGCCACCAGCACCGCCGGAATCCATTGTCCAGGGAGCCATGGCCCGGATTGAAGCCAGGGCCCGAATTGAAGCATGATTGCCGCTGGCAGACCGGCGCCTCCGCTAGTTTCCCTCCCTGTACTTTAGGGCTTTCGGAGGCCGTACTCAAGAGAAAGTTCTCAGTTCCCGGTTCTCAGTTCGCAGAAAAAGCCGCCTATCTATCGAATGTGAATGCCACTTAGAGCCGGGAAGGGCTGCTTTTACGCAACACAAAAGGCCCGGTTGCCCGGGCCTTGGTTGCGTTCGTAAAGTTTGCTAGCGGGTGACCGGTGGGGCCGCGTTTCGTTCGGCAACGACTTTCCGGGCGTTGTCTGCCAGTGCGCGCGCTTGCGGCATCAACTCCAGAGCCTTGATCACATCCGGATCGGTTTCGGCCCGCACTTTCAAACCTTCTTCCTGGCCGAAAGTGTCGACGAAGAGTTCGCTCTTCAGGTTGGAGCGCAGCCAATCGTTGTTCTCGATCATCTCCGCTTCGGTATGGGCAATTTTTTCTTCGTCCAGGAATTTGCGGAAGTCCTGCAGCAGCGCATCGTCTACTTCGAAACTCTGCGTGATCTTGTGGCTGAGCGCATAGCGTTTGGCAAAGTTAAACAGCGCGTAGTGCTGCAGCAATTCGTCCTGAAACTTGTTGGACTTATAAGGCGCCAGCTTCACATCGGGAGTAATGCCGCCGCCCCCATAAACCGTGCGTCCGCCATCAGTCAGCTTCACTTCGTGGTTAGCGTTATTCTCCTCGCTCTCCCGGTTATAGTAGTAATCGTAGAGGGAAAGGTTGGAGTAATCGCGCTGGATCAGGCGTCCGCTGGGGGTGTAGTACTTGGCGGTGGTTAGGGCTAAGCCGGTATTCTCGGCGAGAGGATACACGGTTTGCACCAAGCCTTTGCCGAAGGTTACTTCGCCTGCGATCAGGCCGCGATCGTGATCTTGAATGGCTCCGGCTACGATTTCGGCGGCGGATGCGGTACCGCGATTGACCAGCACTACCAGCGGATAATCTTTTCCGCCGTTGCCGTGGGCTGCTACGTAACGCTTTTCTGGAGAGGAGCGGCCGTGGTGCGAGACGATCAACTGTCCCTTCTTGAGGAATTTGTCGGCCACGCCTACGCCTTCACTTAACAGGCCGCCGGGATTCTGCCGCAGATCGAGGACCAGGCCTTTGAGATCTCCCATCTGATCGAGCGCTTCGGCCACTTCATGCTCGGTGGTTTCCTGGAAACCGGAAACGTGCATGTAACCGATACCGGGCTTGATCATGAAGTGCAGGTCTACGCTATAGCGCGGAATCTCGTCGCGGACGACGGCGAATTCCAGCGGGTGGTCGGAGCCTTCGCGCAACATGGTGATGCGGACAGTAGTGCCTTTCGGCCCCTTGAGCAGATCGGCGACGTCGGAGGTGCTCATGTTGTCGGTGGGCTTGCCGTCGATGGCGGCGATAATGTCGCCCGGCCGGATGCCGGCGCGATAGGCCGGGGTGCCGACGAAGGGAGCGATGACGATGACCTTATTATTGCGCGGGCCGACCGTCATGCCCACGCCGTAATACTTGCCGCGCTGTTCTTCGCGAAGCTGCGAATAGGACTTCGGATCGAAAAAATTCGAGTGCGGATCGAGCTGGTGCAACATGCTCGGGATGGCGCCGTTATAAATCGCCTTGTCGGCATTCACCGGGTCGGCGTAGTTCTGTTCCACCGTTTCATACACCTCGGTGAACGCCTTCAGGCTGTCGCGGACGTCGGAGTCGCTGCTGGGCGTGGTTGCCGGGCTGATCTTTTGCGCAAACAGCATGCCGAGCAGACCGAACAGAGCAAGAACGAAAACTATCAGGAAGAGTGAACGAGAGTGTGAATGACGAGAACTACCAGCCATGTGTCGAAATCCTCAGTGCGAAATGCTCAGGCAGGGCATGGAGGGACCCGGCCGCCCCATCTGACGCAGTATAGCATGCGAAAGCGCCTCTTTAGTTGGATGCCGGAACCGGCTGGAGGTTACTGCGGAGCGACGGCTTTTGGTTGCGTTGTGGAAGAAGTTGAGCATTCCAAAGACTCAAAAAAATCCCGAGCTTGATGAGGATGTGGCATTCTCGGCATAATTCCGAAAAATTCGCTTGACTTCGCCAGTGGTTCTGATAACTTGCTTGCCCACAAGCTCACGAGGGGGCACGAGGGGTTTTTATGCCCGAAGATGCACCTCTCACAGCGGGAAACCAACCCGTCGAGTCGCAACCGCCGCAGGATCCGCTCCCGGTCACATTCAAGAAGGTCTTTCAGGACGAGCTGACGCAAATCGCCGAGTCCCGCCGAACGCGCGAGGTCAGCACCTCGAGACCCACCGCCGACAACCTGATCGGTTTGGCGTTCTCCGGCGGCGGCATTCGCAGCGCCACGTTTAACCTCGGCATTCTGCAAGCACTGGCGGAAAACGGACTGCTGCACAAGTTCGATTACCTCTCGACCGTCTCTGGTGGTGGATACATTGGCTCCTGGCTGGCAGCCGTCACCCGCCGTTTTTTGGACACCCTGCCGGGCTCGTCATTTCAAGACGTCGAACGGGCGCTCATTCCCGGGATGCGCAAACCCGATGGACGCGAGGAACGCACCTTTCTGCGCTGGCTCCGCTTATACAGCAACTACCTGACTCCCCACACCGGCCTGCTTTCCGGCGACACCTGGGCGATGATCGGTACCTGGCTGCGCAATGTCTTTTTGAACCAGACGGTGCTCGGTTTGTTTTTCCTGGGTGTTTTTGTGCTTTGCGACGGCGTCGTGCTGGGGCTGTTGAAATTGTCCGGGCGCCATCCCCTCTACCTTCTGATCGCAGGAGCCGGGGCTTGGTTCTGGGCTGCTGTCTTTATGGCCATAAATGCGGCGGAGCAGATTCCCGCACGGCGAATACTGCAAACGAAATTTCAACGGGTCAAGGTGACGGTCACGGTCATGTTGCCATTCTGTCTCGCATGTTTGCTGCTGAACTTCGGCTTGTGGCGATGGCGCGAGCTGCCAGATTCTCCCGTTTGGATGTGGGCCGGCGCGGGGGGAGCCTTCTATTTTCTTGCCTGGTCGGTGGCCTTGAGGTGGTTGACGGCGCAGAGAAAGTGGCGGGAGAAGAAAGGTTCGGAAATGCTTTCCCTTAAGGCCTTCCTGTTTTCGTCATTGCTCGCGGGAGCTATCGGAGGCGGGTTGGGCTGGGGATATTTCATACTGTTGGTGAAGCACGTGCCGACACAGTGTGGAAAGTCTGATCCGCAGTGTTACAGCGCGCATTGGATCGTCGCGGTCCTCGGAACCGGGGCCCTGATGCTGGTCCTGTTGCTCTCGGGCACTGTGCACCAGGGGCTGGCGGGCCGCGGCTGTAAGGACCTGGTGCGTGAATGGTGGGCTCGGTTGGGTGGGTACATGATGCTCCTCACCCTGGGTTGGCTGTTGCTGGCAGGATCCTGCGCCTTCGGGCCACTGCTGGTGAGGTGGGTTTTGTTCAAGTTGAGTTGGGGAAGCATCGTTCCGGCAGTTTTGTGGATTGCGCACAACTATCTGGGCGTGAAAGCCGCCAGCAGCGCAAAGACCAGCGGGAAGGCCGATAAAGCCAACACGGCAAACGGCGGCGATGGTTCGTGGATCGTCAGGCTGTTCAAAGCGCCGCGAGCGCTGGATATTATCGCCATCATGGCACCCTACGTTTTCGGCCTGGGCTTGATTCTGATTGCGACCACGGCGGTTCAGATCGGCGCGGGGATATTTTTCTGTCCCTCCAAAACCGCTGAACTATGGCGTTTGACACATGCGGTCCCACCGGGAAACGATTGGACCGCCTTGTCCGATCTCTACTGGCGCGTCCAGTGGACTGGGAAGTCTCCGCAGTTGCTGCTGGCGGGCTTAGGTCTGGCGATGGCATCACTCTTGCTGTCGTGGCGCGTGGATGTGAACGACTTCTCGCTGCACCATTTCTATCGCAACCGGCTGGTGCGTTGCTATCTGGGGGCCTCGAACCCGGAGCGGAAGCCGCAGCCGTTTACGGGCTTTGATCCCGACGACGATCTTCCCCTGGAGGTTTTCGCCGTGGACTACCCCGGACCTTACCCCATCCTGAACGCGGCGCTGAACATAACCAGTGGCGCCGAACTGGGGTATGCCACCCGGCGGGCCAAGTCGTTCGTGTTTACTCCGCGTTATTGCGGATATGACAAGATTTTTCCCGGGGAAGACCAAGAGCGGTTCAAGCTGGAAAATGCATGCCAGTTTAGCTACTCAGAGACCGCCCAGGGGCGCACCGGTGAATCGTCCACCCGGATGGTGGTCGCGGGCATGGGATGGCGGGCTCGGATGAGAGCCCACTTCAGGACTGGACTGGAATCGCTCGTTCTCCCACAGGAACGGGGGATTGCCCTGGGGACGGCCATGGCGATCTCGGGCGCAGCTGCCAGTCCCAACATGGGTTACTTCACCTCCCCGGCAACGGGCCTGTTCATGACCCTGTTCGACGTCCGCCTGGGCTGGTGGATGGGGAACTCGCGCTTTACGACACCCTGGCGGAGCGCCGGACCAACTTTGGGACTCGGCTATCTGCTTTCCGAATTGGGGGCCCAGAGCGACGAGGATAAGAACTACGTTTATCTTTCCGATGGTGGACACTTCGAGAACCTGGCGGTTTATGAGTTGATCAAGCGGCATTGCAAGGTGATTGTGGCCTGCGACGCCGACTGCGATGGCCAGTATGATTTCGAGAATCTTCTGGGACTGATTGAGAAAGCCCGGTCCGACTTTGGTGCGCGTATCGACATTGATTTTTCCAAAATCCGGCCCCCCAAGGATGGACGCGAAAGTAAATACAACTTCGCGGTTGGCGACATTTTCTACGATCCCCAGAATTCCAACGATCAGGGCAAGCTGTTTTACGTCAAGGCCAGCCTGCCCCCCAGGCAGGACAAAAGCGTCGGGAACAAGAATTCGCTTCCGGATGACGTCTGGCGCTACTCCGAGAAGCACAAGACATTTCCTCATCAGAGCACGGCCGATCAGTGGTTTGATGAATTGCAGTTTGAGAGCTATCGGGCTTTAGGGCAATGCATTGGGCGTGACGCCGCCGTTGAAATTGGTCCAGAGATCGAAACGGCGCTCGGCTAAGGCCGGAGGACCGCCCTTGGATTCATCATGACAATGCTCGATACGGCTGTGGAATCCCAGGTCTCGAAAAGCGCGAGACCTGGGGCACCCGCGTTTATTTCGTTCCGGCGAGCACCGATTCGACTTTGGGCTTGAACGCCACTAACTCGGACAGGATCGCCGCGACATACAATCCCGCCGCCAGGATGTAAAGAAACTGGAATCCGAAATACATGGAGTTGTATTCGAGCAGGCCTCCGCACATCGCGCCCAGCAGATTCATCGCCATCATGCCGGAAATCGCTCCGCGAGCGCGTAACCAGGTGGAGAACAGGATGCCAGAGAAAAACATGGGGCTGGTGAGCACGATGGCTAAGCCGATCCGGCCGAGCCAACTGGATGGCAAGCCTCCGGTGTGGGCGATCCACCAACCGATGGCCAAGCTGAGCAGCAAGAGCAGGTAAGTTATTGAAGAACGTTCGATGGTGTAGCGCATCACGGCCCAATTTGCGAGGAAGGCCATCACCAGAATCGCAATAATGGCGATTCCGATGACCTGCCAGGAATTACCGAATAGCAGTCCGAGTTCGGTAATCGCCTTGGTTTCAATCAACATGAAACCCGCGCCCAGGAAGAAGAATGGCGCAGATCCGAACTGCGGCCTGCCGTCCAGGAAGCGAGAGAACATAAACAGCGAGAGAGCCAGGACCAGGCCCGCCATCACTAAGTAGGAGACGGGATACACGCGGCGTGGCATGTAAAAGAAGGGCCAGTCGTCGGTGGACACATCGGTCGTCACATTATTGGACGCACCGGCTGACACCGCCGGAGCGGCAAAAATGGAGCTGGCGTCTTCGAAACCGGTCCTCTGAAGCAGCGCTGGTGGGAGCAGCAATTGCCGGTCATTGGCTTCCAGAAAGATGAACGCGCCGTCGTATCCCGCCCGCACGCAAACCGGAGCTCGACCATCGAAGGCATCCTGCATCATCAGGTAAATCTTGCGCCCGAGCTGCGGGTTCATCAACGCAAAGGATAGCGAAAGTATCCCATCGGAATTGAGCCGCTGGCGCGCTTCCCGCAAACCCTCGACAGTGTAGACGAAGGAATCCAAGCGCACGCTCGAGGCGTGGCTCAGCAGGGTATGCGAATCGAGCAAGCCGTAGACCACCATGTCGTAATGCTCGTTCGTCGTGCGCAGGAAGGTGCGAGCATCGTTTACCACCGCGCGAACCCGTGGATCGGAATAGGGGTGCTCGGGATGTCCCTGTTTTCCCTCCATAAGAATCGCGGGATCGATCTCAATGGCGTCGATCTTTTGTGCTCCATTGCGCAAGCCGGCGGCAACATCGTTGCCGGTGCCCGCGCCGACGACGGCGACGTAGCCGGGAGTATGGCCGTATAGCCCATACGGCAATTCGTAATAATTCCGGATGCGGTTCAGCTTGGGATCGGAGTCAACGTTGCGGTTGGAACGCGCCAGGTCGTGTACCCGCTGATAGTAATGGCCGGCGGCCGAAATAATCATCAGGCCTTGCGGATCCTGTCCCACCTCCAGCAACTGGTAAGGCGAGTAAATTCTTTGCCAACGCGGATCCACCGGCCAGGCGAGAACAATCAGCGCGAGGACAACCGAGACGGCGCCGAACAGCAGCGGACGCGGGCTCCAGACGTGAAACGCGAGCAAGAGGCCGAAAGCCAGCAGGAACCACACCACCGGAGGAGTCCAGAAGGCGCTGAGAACGAACATGAGCAGCACGCCCGCCACGCTGCCCGCGAGATTCAGGCCGTAGGCTGAAAGTTTTTCGCGTGTTTCTTTTCCCCGTTGTTCCAGGAAACAACCGCAAAGTTGTCCGATGGGAATGAATGCGAGGGCGGTCAGCAGGAACACCAGGGCCAGAAGAAAGTAAGTCTGAATGCCATTGAAGAGCGTGCTTACGATGGGCAGGCCCATGTTTTGTTGCTCGGAAAATGGGAGCATCTTGAGGCTCAGGCGATTCTCTGCGGCTAAGCCGTAGCGCAGCCCCAGCAGTAGAGCGAACTGCCAGCAAAAAAGTGGAACCGCGAGAAAAAGCGGGATAAGCTTGCGGCTTCCGAGCGCATAGCCCAAACCCAGGCCCGCGAAGCAAGCCAATAGCGAGAAATTCTTGTAAAAGGCAAACAACTCAAAGACCGTAGCCTGCCAGCGGATGATGGAAAGTTCGAGAAACAGGCTCAGGGCTGCCGAGGTGAAGATGGCAAGGCCCATGTATCGGTCCGGCGTGGAATCGAGAAACTCGGCCTGGCGGCGAGCGGCAGCATCGATAATCGGTTCAAGGCGCCTGAGAAGGGGTCGGAAAGCCAGGGGCAGGGTGAGCGCAACAATAATGAGCAGCAAGGTTGTACGATGCGCTCCCAGTGCCTCGCCCTGAAGGATGCGACTCGACAGATAGGTAAGGAATGGGACAGTGGCGGTGCCCAGTAAGAGGAAACCCATCAGCCGAACATACGGACGCCCCAAAATCCCTCCACAGCCAGGTAGTAACGGTATTCGCCAAGAAGACGGGCGCACTGGTGCCGGCAAGATTGGCTAGATGGAGGAAGTATGCAACGCGTGGGTGAGGATTTTCAAGTACTCCGTGATCTTCGTTGAACCTTTGGCCAAAACAAGATGGCGAGGCACTGTGTCCCTCAATTTTTGGCCTCAGAGCGCCGTGCATGCGGTGTCCACGACAATAGGTCGACCCATCCCCCGCTGGTGCAGTCCGCTGTAGGGCATACCTCGAACTCGTAGATCGGATGAATTTCCCACAGCGAAACGCGTGCTGGGTCGGTGAACCCTGGCCCTGTCACTGCTTTGCCGCTAACGCACGGAGTGTGGCTAGAATCGAACATCAATTGTCCGGTGACTCGAACCTTCAGCCCCGCAGTTCCCGCCGTATTGACCTTAGCGGGGTTCCATCCCGCCGGACGGTGGTGCGGAATCATCTCTGCGATAATTCCGGTGCATTCCTCCTGTCCAAGTGAGGCCACCAGCGAAATATGAATGTCATGGTTGATCGGCTTATTGGCTGGCCCTTTGGGTGGTTTTCCGCAATTGACGCTTTCCGCATCTTCCTGGCTCGCAAGCTTAACGTAGCCCTCCAGGATGACGAGCTTTCCCTCGCCAAGCTCCTTCAGTGGTGCGCGATCAGTCACCGGCCCAGGAGAGGTAGTTATAGGGTGTCCATCAACATTACCGAACGGGATGTTCTTGTCTTGAGCTGTCTTCTGGAGGTCAGCCAGCTGAGCAATTGTCATTGCTTGGGGATTGGAGTTAGAGGGACAGAAATTGTTCTTAGCGTCGTTCTGTGCTTTCTCATCCCCGCCGTCGCCGTCGTTTCCGCATTGCGAATCGATGGGAGTTGCGGTCGCACTCGGAAACCTCGGAGACGGACAAGCTGCTGTGAACTCGGAGGTGCTGGGGTGCGTGCTAGTGGAATGAGTGGGGGAAGTGTTACTCCGCGCAGGGCTGTTTGTTTGGGCGCAAAGGGCCCCCGCCAACATGAGTGATGCGACTGTAATTCCTGGTACGCTCATCATCTCCTCCTTATAAGTTGACATGGTTTCTGGCGCAACTGTCTCCAGAACGCCCGGTATGGCTCAATCGAACAGACAAGGAACTGAGGGGAAACATCAGGCCACTCAGAAACCATGGCATACCGCTAGTGGCGGCATACTTCGAGCATGCACACAAAATGCTTTGGCTGCTGCGGCGAGGAGGATAACGAGCGCGTGCCACGACATAGCCCCCACAGCGATGAATTTAGGAAGAGTAGCCAGGCTTCACAAAGAAAGTCAAGAATGGGGAGCGCGGCATGGTGTCCTCTCTATCGGCCACCAATTCCCGTACCTCTGCGTTTCCTTTCTGTCGAGGATCTAACGTCGCTGAGCGTCAGCCCATCTTCCCGCTTTAGCCACTTGAAATTACTTCTATGGGAGACTCCATGGGTCGGCGCTGGTAGTGCAACCGGCACCACTTTCCCCTCTTTGCTGATGTGCAGCGTCATGGTTGCTGAGCAGCTACGGCACAGCCAGAAATATTCCGGCCTCTTGGGATTGGACAATCTGAGAGCTGGGTCAGTTTGCAGTCGAAAGAGTGTTCCCTCTTCCATGTAGCGAAAGGACGCGGAACACGAAGGGTTGGTACACTTGCCGAGCATTTTGGAACCTCCGGCGCGCTCGGACGCCTACAAACATGCTCCTCTGCTTGGTTACAGCTTGCTGTACTGCATGTCACACATCAGTGTGAGGGGCTGCGGGCAGCCTCGGCTCAGATAACGTGGTAGACGTAATGAGCGAAGAGAAGCGCCAGCAGCAAACCTGCGATGCCACACACCCAGAAGAGAAAGTGCTCGGTTAACTTTGGGGAATTGATTTCCTTCTTGTCCATGAGAGAAGAATACTCCCTCAGTCGTGTTCTTAACGAAGCTGCCTCAGAAGAAGCGGGTGACACCTTCTTCGAGCACTACTACTTTATCTTTCACTCCCGCGGCCAGCGCTTCTCGCTCCAGCAACTGCAGGGGCTCTTCGATGGGCTCGTGCGACAGGCGGAAGGTTCCATAATGCATGGGCACCATCCAGCGCGCTTTCAGATCGAGGAAGGCGCGGGTGGCGTCGGCGGGGCTGGTATGGACGTTGCGGAATTGCGGCGGATTGTAGGCGCCGATGGGGAGGAGCGCCAGTTCGGGCGCGAGGCGGCGACCGATTTCGCGGAAGCCGGCGAAGTAGGCGGTGTCTCCGGCGTGGTAGACGGAGTGTTTGCCGCTGCGCAGCACGTAGCCGCCGTAGCCGCGGTGCGAATCCTTGAGGATGCGCGCTCCCCAATGGCGCGAGGGGACATGGGTGATGTCGAGCGCGCCGTGGCGGTAGGTGTTCCACCACTCCAGTTCGATTATTTCCTCGAAGCCGAGATCGTTGACCAGGTCGAATAAATGATGGGGGACGACCAGCGTGGGCGCGGTTCCGGTCTGGCGGCGGGTTTGGCGCGCGATAGTGCGCAGCGACTGACGATGCAGGTGATCGAAGTGCGCATGCGTTACCAGGACGAGGTCCATCGGTGGCAGGTCGCGCAGATTCACTCCGGGCTGACGCAGGCGCTTTAGAACGAAGAGCCAGCGCGCGAAGTTGGGATCGATGACTACGTTTTGTCCGCCAATTTGGAGGAAGAAGGTGGAGTGTCCTATAAAGGTGACACCGAGTTCACCGTTGGAAACGAGTTTTGGTTTGTGGGTCTGGCCGGTGCGTGGGGTGACTGCCGAGTGCCGCACCAGGCGCGTGAACTGCCCGGCGCGCTTGCGCAATGCGGGATTTCTCAATGAGGACTTTAACATTAATTCGACCAATACCATCCGACCATACGATCCGGTCAGTCCGCAGCGACGCGGTATCGCTACATTATGGGCTTTATTGGCTCAAGTCTCCAGTGTATTTGGATGCTCTGGAGACCGGGATCGACACATTGCCGAGCCGTTTCTTTGGACAGAGTCTCTCAATCTTCCAGTGTAAAGAATTGTGTTTTCCTTGACCGCAGCTCTGCCAGTCATATTTATAATCCAAAGTTCAAACGCAATACGTCTGGAGGAACTACTCTGATGCGCGTCGCTTTTCTTGGTTTGGGAATTATGGGACGGTCGATGGCCGCGAACCTGGTCAAAGCCGGACATGAGGTTACGGTGTGGAATCGAAGCGGCGGCAAGGACGTGGAAGGGGCGCGCAGTGCGGCTTCTCCGGCGGAAGCGGCGCAAGGGGCGGACGTGGTGTGGATGTGCGTCTCCGACACGAAGGCGGTTGAGGGCGTGTTGTTCGGGCCGGGCGGCGCGGAGCCAGTGCTGGCTGCGGGCATGATTATCGCGGACTCGAGCACGATTTCGCCTTCCGCCACGCTCCGCTTTGCCGAGCGTGTGAGGGCGCGGGGCGTTGACTACGTGGATGCTCCGATGACGGGCTCGAAGATTGCTGCCGAAGCGGGCAGCCTGATTTTTATGGTGGGCGGAGACGAAGCCGCGGTCGCTCGTCTGCAGCCGCTTTTTCAGGCGATGGGCAAGCAAGTGTTCCACATGGGCCAAACGAGCAAGGGACAGGCCACGAAGCTGGTGATGAATCTGCAGATTGCGCTCATCTATGAAGGATTTGCCGAAGCGCTTACGCTGGCCGCCAAGCTGGGCGTCGATGTAGAAAAACTGTTGCCGCTGATCCAGGCTTCCATGGTGCGCTCGGGAGTGGTGGAGTACAAAGCTCCATTTATCCTGCAGCGCGACTTCTCGCCGAATTTTCCGCTGCGGTTGATGCTGAAAGATATTCGCCTGGCGCTTGAGGCGGCGAAGGAATCGCGGGTGCGTCTGCCCGGACTCGAAGCAGTCGAGGAGGTCTACGACGTCGCGGCCGAGGAAGGGCAGGCGGATCTGGACTACGCGTCGACGCTCACGCTGCTGGAAAAATGGGCTGGGGTGGAAGTGAAGGCTGCGTCGAAAGAGATGAAGGCGTCCTCGTAGCTGCGAGCTTTGCTCGGCTTGGACAGCCGGGGCGGCTGTCCCTGCGCGGACGGGCGAGGCGCCCGTCCCCACACGAGCTTCTACTTTTTTGCCAGCGAGCGGACGTAATTCACCATGTTCCAGATGTCATCATCCTTGGCGCGGTCGCCTTCGGGGGGCATGTCGCCCTTGCCCTTTCGGATCACGTAGAAGAGTTCTCCATCGGTGCGGTTTTTCAACGCATCGGGATTGGTGAAATCGGTGACGTTCTTAATGTCCGAGGCCATGTCGCCCTTGCCGTCCCCGTCTTTTCCATGACACATCGCGCAATCGTAGCCATATAACTTCTTGCCCTTGGCAAGCGACTCCGCCGTCGGCTTGACGGGGTTCACCCGGGCGGCATCCGCGGGGGGAATCTTGTATTCGGCGGGCGCTTGCGCTTTTGCGGGGGGCTGATCGTTCGACTTTTGCGCCCAGAGCGCGAGCCCAAAGAAGAACAGCGCGAGAAAGACTAGCGGAGTTTTCTTAAATACCGTCTCGGTCGACAATTTCTTTTTCAACACCCACCTCCTGTTACGGAGCACGGTTGAACTGCCAAACATACTCTACGACATCGCAACATGCACGGGAAAGTTGCGGAGTCACAAACCAGCGTGTGAGGAATCACACCGGATACGAAAAGCGCGCCGCACGGGGCGGGTAACGGTTTTAGGGAGGGCACATTACGCTCGTAACCCCTTTAATCAGCGAGGATTACAGAAGTATTACAAAGTGATTCGCGGACTCTTGCTATTGTCTAGGACGGACCATGAAAGGGTTGTGGGGAGAAAAAAGACGATGAGCGAGAACATGCGCGAGACCAGGCGCGAGACAGTGCGCGAAGCGGCAAGCCAGGAAATGAGAGAAACAGGCGAAGGCACCAACCGTAGAGAGCGGGCGAACCGGGATGGCTTCAACTGGGGCACGGCGATCGCCATGGGCCTGTTTCATGTGGGTGCAATAGCGGCATTATTTTTCTTTACCTGGCCGGCATTTTTTGTCGCCATTTTCTTGTGGTGGGTATCGGGCAGCCTCGGGATCGGGATGAGCTATCACCGGCTGCTGACGCATCGCGGGTACAAGACGCCGAAGTGGGTGGAATATTTCCTGACCTGGTGCGCGACGCTGGCACTCGAAGGTGGACCGATTTTCTGGGTGGCGACGCACCGGATTCATCATCAGTTTTCCGACGAGGAAGGCGACCCGCATTCGCCGATCGACGGCAAGTGGTGGTCGCACATGGGATGGATCCTGATGGGCAAGTCGATGCATCACGACACCACGACGCTGGCCCGTTACGTCCCCGACCTGACCAAGGATAAGGTTCAGGTCTGGCTGACCAAGTATCACTGGACCTCAAACGTCATTCTGGGCGTCATTCTTTATGCCATTGGCGGATTGCCGTGGCTGCTCTGGGGAGTATTCGCGCGCGTGGTGGTCGGACTGCATTCTACCTGGATGGTGAACTCGGTTACACACCTTTGGGGTTCGCGGCGCTTTGCGACCAAGGACCTCTCCACCAACAACTTTCTGGTGGCCCTGGTTACGTTTGGCGAAGGCTGGCACAACAATCATCATGCGCATCCGGTGTCCGCGCGCCACGGTTTGCGGTGGTACGAAATCGACATGAACTGGTACGGCATTTGGGCGCTGAAAAAACTGGGACTGGCGCGACATGTGTACAAGGTCAACTTAGAAAATCTGCCGCCCAAGCCAGCACTGGTTCGGGATGTACAGGCCGATGCTGTGATGGCAGCGGCCGCGGGTAATGACTGAGAAGCAGGGCTCTTAGGTCTAAGGTCGCAGGTGACAGAAAAGGCTCTGTGAACCGGCCAAGGTGGTCGGCGTCGAGAGCCTTTTTAGTGTAAGCCTGTCTTAACAGTCATGCCTTCTTGTGCCGTCTTCGGCGTACTGAAACCTCTAATAAACGGTGTCAACCACCGATTACTGGGGAGAAATCCCTTGACGGGGTTCTGAGTGCTAACGCCTGTGGGTGTTGAAAAAGTAGGTCAGCAGAATGTCTCTTCGGCTGCGAGTATATGCCTGCTGAGTTTCTTTTCTCAGCTCGACTAAGCGGTAGCTGGCAGAACCGGTGGCGTC
>Ga0074044_10000590_pt1 | contig 35053 bp, 34 predicted proteins | sample BogForMeECP23OM1_FD_94443 | JGI IMG/M metagenome (GOLD analysis project Ga0074044, IMG submission 94443) | Bog forest soil microbial communities from Calvert Island, British Columbia, Canada - Bog Forest MetaG ECP23OM1 | ecosystem: Environmental > Terrestrial > Soil > Wetlands ...
CCGCCGTGAACTATCCAATCGTGCGTCGCTGCGCGAACTCGCGCGATTGGTAATTCTTGGTTTCGTTCTCAACAAAGCCTTTGAATACGCGGGGCTTTCGCTCTCTACCGCGGTAGATGCGGCTTTGCTAATCGCCACCGAAACAATCTTCACCGCCGTGCTCTCCTGGCTGTTGCTCGGCGAAGCCGTGACGTTGGTGGGAATCGGGGCGCTGATCGTCGGTATAGCGGGAGTCTATCTGGTCGTTGCGCGCGGGCTGGTGCCCGACCTCTCGGGCCCTGCGGGCATGATGCGAATCGTAGGCGATTTGCTCATGATATTCGCCCTCCTGTTCGAGGCGGGCTACACGGTGGGCAGCAAGGCATCGCTGGGCCGGATACCACCCGTGCTACTCATCGCTTTTTCGGTGGCAGGCAGTCTGATCGTGTGGGTACCAGCTGGGCTGATCACCGTCGCTCATTTCGGCGTGCCGCGGATCACTGCGAGCGCGTGGATGTCGATTGGTTACATGGCGGCCTTCGGAACCGTCGGCGGCTACTGGATGTGGTTTCGCGGACTCAGCGTTATCGACGCTTCTGCCGCGGCGCCGTTTCTTTTTATCCAGCCGCTGCTCGGCGCGGCGTTGGGCGTGGTGTTGCTCGGAGAGTCACTGACCTGGGCGACGATCGTAGGCGCGGCACTGATCCTCGCCAGCCTTGGCATCGTGACGCTCGGCTCGCACACTGAGCGCGAAGCCGCGCTGCTGATCGCCGAACCGCCATAGTGGCGGAACGATCGATCGCAACAAGCTAAGCGCCACGAAGCGTCTCACATCAATCGAGACTGTCGATAAACATCGATTGCGACCATTTCTGGAGAGCGCGACGCTGTTGCTCAGGCGTGTGAGGGGTTGTGGGGATGCTGGCCGAACCGCTGTTCCAGGCGGCGGCCAGCATCCCAAGGACTAGGCCGAAGCTGGCGGCGGGATCTTACCGCTCGCACCGGTGGCGGTGCTCACAGTGGTCGCGGTTCCGAGCCCGCCTTTGACCTTTTTCATGTCCTTGGCCGACAGCGTCCTCAAGTTGCGCTTCTTCGTCTTCATCGTAATCTCCTTTGGTTTCGATCCGTTGTTTGTTTGCACTCTCTGAGGGAGACCATCAGCAAGGGCGATGCCAGTTGAAAAAGCCGCCCGAAGGCGTGCACTCCTGCTGGGTTGTCAACCTAAGGTGTGAACCGGACAGTGGAGGTGTGAACCGGGATTAACCTGCGGACTTCCTGATTCGCTTGTGCAAGGCTTCTCGCGAGATTCCGAGCGCCCGCGCCGCCGCTGCGACTTTGCCTCCATTTTGCGCCAGCACTCCCGCGATATAGCGCGCCTCGAAGTCGGCGCGCGCACCGGCCAGCGGGAGCACCGCGGCACCGGGGTTCTGCGGCGACGGAAAGACCGAGTCTGTTTCAGTTGGCGTGGGCGCCTTCGGTCCACCTGCGACCGCGGCCGAAAGATGCGTCACGGCGATTGTCTGACCATCGGCGGCCAGCGCTACAGCGCGCTCGATCTCATTCTGCAACTGGCGAACATTTCCGGGCCAATCGAAACGAGTGAGCGCATCGAGCGCCCCTGCTTCGAATCCTCCTATACGCTTGGCGCTGCGCTTGCTGCTAACCCCGACAAAGCGATTGGCCAGCAAGACGATGTCTTCGCGGCGCTCGCGCAACGGAGGCAAGCGAATTGGAAACACGGCCAGGCGGTAGAACAGATCCTCGCGGAAAGTCCTGGCGGCGACGGCCGCTCCGAGGTTGCGGTTGGTCGCAGACAGGACCCGCACGTCAACCTTCTGCGGCCGAATGGCGCCGACCGGGGTCACCTCGCCCTCCTGTAACACGCGCAACAGCTTCGCCTGCATCGGCAAAGGCATCTCGCCGATTTCGTCAAGCAGCACCACTCCCCCGTCCGCCGCACGGAACAGGCCGGGCTCATCGCTCGTTGCACCGGTAAACGCGCCTCGACGATGTCCGAACAGTTCGCTCTCCAACAGGCCTTCGGCGAAGGCTGCGCAATTGACGGCGATGAACGGGGCGGCAGCGCGATCGCCAGCCTGATGAATCGCCCGCGCGACCAATTCCTTCCCGGTCCCGGTCTCACCTTCAACCAGTACCGGAATCGACGATGATGCGGCGCTCGCGATCAGTTTGAAAACCTGCTCCATTGCGCGGCCGGTTCCGACGATCTCGCGTTCAAAGTCGCGATTGGCCAGCCTGAGCGCGCCCACTTGCCTGCGCAAGGCTCGTTCTGCCTTCTTCGCCGCGCCGAAGAGGTCCGCATTGGCCAGCGCGATCGCAATCACTTCCGCGAGCGATTCGAGCAGGCTTAAGTCATCATCGGTGAATGATCCAGTGCGATGGTTGACCGCCTCGATCACTCCTGCGGGCTGCCCCCGGGCGATAAGCGGAGCGGCCAGGATCGACCTGGTAGTTACTCCGGTGGAGCGGTCCACCGCGGAATTGAAACGGGGATCATTGGCCGGATCGTCTACTCGCTCGGCGCGCCCGCTCTCCAGCACCGTGCCCGCGATTCCGCGATTAGCGGGGAACCTCAGGCCGACTAGTCTGGCGCTGACCTCGGGTTCGTCTTGCGAGTTGTAGGGGAAGTACAACTCGCCGCGGTCCCGGTCGAGCAGCATAACCGAAACGCCGCCTGCGTCCAGCGCGTCGCGGCATCGGCGGACAATCTGGGGGATCAGTAAGTCAAGGTCCAGCTCTGCCGCGAATGCCCGCGCCAGGTCATACAGGACCTTGTTCTGAGAGTCGCGTGGGTCGCGTTCCATCCCGGCGGCATTGTGACATCCCGGAAGCCAACCGTCACGCGGAACGCACGTACGCGGTGGCGTGGCGCTGGTAATTTCCGCTCAATCGGCGAGCGGGACGCCCGCCGCCCCACCGATTCGTTTGCAACTCCCGAGTCCTTGTCTGAGTTGTCTTATAGGTGGCGCGGGCGTCCCTGCCCGCGGATCGAGGCGGTCGATAAACACCCATTGCAACCAATGTGGAGAGCGCGACGCGAACGTCGAAAGTCGCAGAATGTCATCCCAACCGGAGGCTGCCGAAATGGAGGGATCGCGGTGCGTCCTCGCACCGCAACCACCGCTCTGTCAGGTAGCCGCAGAACTCGTTCGGAGCAGCCGCCGAGACCGCGTCTCTGGGTTACGGGCGCAAGTCCGCGCTGCGGAGCCGCAGGCGACGAACGTGATCTCGCGCGGCATTCCTTCGCCGCCTGAGGTAAAAGGACATCGGTTGCCGGCTGTGGACGCGTTGACTTTTGTGGATGCGCGAACTTTTTAGACGTTGATATGTAATGCGGGGCCGCGTAGGCTCCCGCACATGGCCGATAGCGGCTCAGCATATTCATCCGTTTTTTCTTGCCACCATCGCGCCGCTCCACGAAGTTGCGCGGTCGTTTACTTCGAGTGACAGATCGTCAAAATTTGACCGAACCGGAGGAAGTTCCAAATATTTTTTTATACAAAACGAACCCAATTTATCCTTTAATTTCCTACACTATTTTGGGTTCGCCTAAAATTTAACCACCAAGGCCTGCCTCCTAAAATCAAACCTCGTTCTGAATCGGAGCGGCTTGGACGTCCGTGGATCGAGAAATCCCGGATCAGCGGTGCGCGTTTCGCCGCTGCCTTTAGTCGCTGAACGAGGGGCTGAAGCAATCGAAACCAGCGACTCTGCTTACATCGAATCGAGCGCGGACCAGAGCGCGTCGAGCGCGCGACGGCCGGACTCGATCGCGGACGCGGATACATCCGCGTCGCCATCGCAATACCGCTCGATCAGGTCCGCGTCGGTCTCCGAATGCCATCGGTCGGCCTGTTCGTGCACGCTGAAGAACGCCACGCCGCGATCATCGGTGATGCCGTAGAAGCGCTTCAATCCGTCGATTTTCGCCGAGGCAATAGCGGGAATCTGCGCTTCGTAAACATAGAGCGCCGAGAGACCCGCCACCGGCCGTCCGTTCGCACACAGTTCCGTGTAGGTGCGCACCAGATTTTCGACGGCGGGCGAGGCAGCGGGCACGAGCACGCTGGCGCGCGGAACTCCGAGCGCTTCCGCGAAGCGCAGCCACAGCTCGGGATGATTCTCCGCGCCGCGCTCCTCTTCGATCAGGTTTTCGAGCAGCGCCTGGCGTGTGACAATGTCGGCGCATCGCGAGTGGATCGCGCTCAAATAGCGCGGGAACGCCGCCACATGCGGATAATATTGGACTGCATAGTTGCGCAGTCTCTCGATCGGAAGCTCGCCCGCCGTCCAAGCCTGGTAAAAGGAATGCTTGAGCAGGCTGCGGGCTGCGATCATTTCTTCCAAGGCCGCGATTACTTCACGCGCCATCGAAAAATCCTCCACTTCGCGACCGGTGAGAGTATGGATTGCATTTGCGCTGCTCGCGGCAATCTTGCGGGAGCCGCGCGCGCGATTCAACTGATGTGGTGTTGTCGGATCTGATCAGTGTGGGGCGCCACTTACTGATGAACGGCTTCAAGCTTGTAGCCGTCGGGATCAATTACGAACGCAGCATAGTAGTTGGGACCGTAGTGAGGTCTTAGCCCTGGAGCGCCATTGTCTGTGCCCCCATTTGCGATTGCCGCGGCATGGAAGGCATCGACCGCGCTTCGATTCGGCGCGTTAAACGCCAAATGGAATCCTGGACCGGGAGCGATCGCCTGGTTGGGTCTCGCGAAGAGCGCCAGTTTATCGCCCTTCCCCGCTTCACCGTATCCGATCGCGACGGAGCCCGTGCTCCAAACGCGGACATAGCCGAGCGGAGCCAAAATGGCGTCGTAAAATGCGGCCGACTTGCTCAGATCATTCACGCCAAGGGAGAGATGACCCAACATAGCGGGCCTCGCGTTCGCGTCATCCAAACCTGGCCCTTGTTCCTGCTCCGACACCCCCGTTGACCTTCCAGTGCTCGATCAGCTTCAGGACAAACGCACGAATTTACTTCCCATCCCAATGGTCAATCAAAGTTACTCGCTACCGATGGCTTAAATTTCGAACGGCGGCAGGTCGGCGCCGGACCATACCGTCGTTTCGCGGATCGCGCGTGCGCGCAGTTCCGCGAGCCCCTTGAGCTCCGCGTCCCCGCGATATCGCACAAAGGCCTGCGCGTCAGGAAATGTGACCACATGCACTTCGTGCGGCCGCGTGTCGTCGGCGGGCGCTACGCAACGAATCCTCCGCTCGATTCTGCCTCCATAGCGGCCCATGATCCGCGCCGCGGCCGATTCGAATTGCTCGTACTCGGTCTCGTGACCCGGATGGACATAGAGCGCGACGACCAATGTGAGCTTGTTATCCAACGCTGCCTGCCTGCCACATCACCCGATCGGCGGCTTTCGGTCTTTCCACGGACGGGCCTCTTCGAACTGCGCGGCGATCGCGATTATTCCCGCTTCATCGTTGGGACGCCCTACAATCTGAAGCGCCAGTGGCAGCCCCGATTTGCTGAATCCGTTAGGTAGCGAAATCGCAGGCTGTCCAGTCGAATTGAAAGGGAACGTAAACGCGATCCATGAATAGATCTCGTCGGGCGCCCTTTCCGGCGTCACGCCAAGCGTGCCCAGTCGCACCGCCGGCCGAGTCAGCGTGGGAGTCAGCAACGCATCGTAAGGCGCCAGTGCCCTGATGATCTCTCGCGACGTGTTGTGAATGTCGGTCAACGCTTTCAGGTAGTCAGTCGCGGTTATCATCCGGCCCCATGTCCAGCTTGGCCGGACTACAGGGTCGAGCAACTCAGGTTTCGGAACTTCAATGGCGCCAACGCTCGCGCAAACCACGATCGGCGGAAAATTCCTCAGAAGCGCGCCGGGATCGAGTTTGATCAATTCGACGCTGTGACCAAGTTCGCGAAACGTCAGGCAAGCCGAGTCCAGCGCGCTCAGCATTTCGGAATCAACCGGTCCCAAGGCTGTTTCCCGAATCACTGCAAGGCGGAGCTTTCGCGGCCGCGTCGCGATCGCGTCGACGAAAGGCCGGGGATTCGCCGGCGCCGCGTAGGGATCGCCGAGCGAGGCTCCCGCCATCACGTCGAGCATCAGGGCCGCATCGCGCACGGTCCGGGTAATCGGGCCGGTGGTGGAAAGACCGCCCCATCCTTCGGCCTTCTCGGGCGCCAGGGTAATTCGCCCGCGCGAGGTTTTGATTCCTGTCAACCCGCAGCACGCCGACGGAATTCTTATCGAACCGCCGCCATCGCTGCCTTGCGCAATCGGGTTGAGCCCTGCGGCGACCGCTGCGGCCGCCCCGCCACTGGATCCGCCGGCGGTATATTCGGGATTCCATGGATTGCGGGCCGGAGGATGGAGCCCGCCTTCCGTCGTCGGCCGCATCCCGAATTCGGGCATACTGGTTTTGCCCAGCAGTATTCCGCCGGAGTTTGCGAGCCGCACAGCCAACTCCGAGTCGGCGGGCGGGTACCAGTTCTCGAAGTTCTTTGACCCAAGGGTTGTGCGGATGTCCTTGGTCCAGAGCATGTCTTTGATCGAATACCCGACACCGAGGAGCGGCAGTTCCGCGGCTTCAGCCGGCTTCATCTTTTCCAGCCGATCGGCATCGGCGAGCGCGCGATCCGCCGTTATGGTGTAGAACGCGCCCAGCCCGGAATTAAGCCGCTCGATGCGAGCGAGAAAGAACTCCGCGACCTCGCGCGGACGAATCTCGCGCTTGCGCACCAGCTCCCGCAGTTCCCAGGCTTCTATGTAAGGATCGAGCATTCGGCGCTTCCCTTCAGCCTAAAAATCAATCGATGGGCGGGCGTTTATCTTTCCATGGCCGCGCTTCTTCGAACTGGCGCGCCAGTCCGATGATAGTCACTTCATCGGCAGGCCGTCCCACAATCTGAAGTCCGATCGGCAGACCCGCCTTGTTGAATCCGTTCGGCACCGAGAACCCCGGCTGGCCCGTCGCATTGAAGGCAAACGTGTACGGAATCCATTCGGGCAACTCTTCCAGATAATTTTCAGGCTTCGACGGGAGAGTACCGAGCTTCACCGCAGGTCGAGCCAGCGTTGGTGAAAGGAGTACGTCATACGTCTGCAATTCCTGCAGGACTTCGCGCGCTGTGTTGTGCATCGCGGCGACGATATTGATGTACTCGTGTGAGCTGACCTTGCGCCCGCGCTCCCACGCATACCGCACGACTGGGTCCATCAACTCGGGTTTCTCGACCGGCACCGAACCGATGCCCGCCGTGATCAGCGCCATCACGCTGTCCTTCAGCCGCGCGCCCGGGTCCACGTCAACAGCTTCGACGATATGCCCAAATTCTTCGAAGACCTTGGCCGCGGAAGCAAGCGCTGCCTCGGATTCGGTGTCACCGCGAGTGATTGCGCTCTTGGGTAGCACCGCGATTCGCAAATGCCGCGGTGGAATTTCGACCGCCGAGCGAAACGAAGTGACCGGATCCGGCGCCCAATAAGGATCGCCATATACATGGCCGGCGAGTACGTCCAGGAAGAGCGCGATATCGCGTACCGATCGCGCCATAGGTCCCGAGGTGGCGAACCCCGCCCACGCTTCGCCGAACACCGGCGCAAGCGTCACGCGTCCGCGTGAAGGCTTGAGGCCAACCACGCCGCAGCACGCCGACGGGATGCGAATCGAACCTCCGCCATCGCTGCCCTGCGCCAGACATCCGAGGCCTGCGGCGAGAGCGCTGCCGGCACCCCCGCTCGATCCGCCCGCTGTATGCGCGAGATTCCAGGGGTTGCGCGCCGGTGGGCACAAGCCGCCCTCCGTGGTAGGACGGGCGCCAAATTCAGGAGTAGTCGTCTTGCCGAGCAGAATTCCGCCCGCATTGCGCATCCGGACGACGATTTCTTCATCCACCGGGGGCTGATTTTTCTCGTAGTTCTTCGAGCCCATCGTGGTCCGAATGTCTTTGGTCCAGTTGAGATCCTTGATCGAGTACGGGATGCCGTACATCAGATTGCGGCGCTTGTCGGCATCGCTGAGCTTTTCGATCCGATCTGCATCGGCGATGGCGCGCTCCGGCGTTAAAGTCATGAATGCGCCGAGCTGGGGATTGAGCTTCTCGGTGCGTGCGATGAAAAATTCGGCGACCTCACGCGGGCGAATTTCCTTTTTGAGCAGCAACTCGCGCAGTTCCGATGCCTCGATGTAGGGATTGAGCATCTGACGTAACCTCCGCAGCCATGTCCGCCGCCGATGCAACGCGGGCGGATCTTCAAGCGAATTGTCCTAGCCGTTTCCGGCTGTCGGTCCGGCGCCGACACGATGGTTGTTAGCCCAAAAGCATCGCAACCCCCAAACGAATGGATCATCGCGGCGAATCTTCGCCGGCGAGTCCGCGCGGGCTAGTCTCTAGCCCTCGATGGGACTGCGGACGGCAATTCTATGGATTCACGCGCTGGCAGGCGCAGCGTGGGTGGCGGCTTGCGTGGCTTTCGTAATCGCAGGGCTCGCGCTCGCTGCGGGCAGCGAGGAGCAGCGTAATTTTGCCTTGCGCGCGGCGCCAAAGATTGACGGATTCAACCTGGCGGCAGCGATCGTTTTGCTGCTTACCGGCGCGGTAAATCTCGCGCTGGCGGGTTTGATTCGCAATTTCCAGTTCTCCCCCGAGTTTGGACTCATCCTCGGCGCTAAAGTTATCCTGTTCATCGGAATGTCGATCGCGCTCGGATGGGCGCTGCGAACGGCCGCATCGCTGCGCGACTCCGCCGACGCCTGCGGCAATTCTTTCGCGGGTGTGACGACGCGGATGATCCAAGCTCACGGCGCCATCGCCATGATGGGAGGGCTCGCGCTGTTGCTTGGTCTGTGGCTGATGGGATCCTAGATGGCTGATACGCCTCCATCGATAGAAATCGGCGCCTTTAAGATCGCCTTCCTTACCGACGGCCTCTGGCGCAACGACGGCGGTTGCATGTTCGGGGTCGTGCCACGCGAACTCTGGAAACAAAACCATCCGCCCGACGAGCGCAACCGTATCCGCCTGAACCTCACCTGCCCGCTGATCGTGCGCGGCAGCGACGCGATCCTGGTCGACACCGGAATCGGCAACCGGCTCGACTCCGTGGAGCGCAAGATTTTCGACCATGGCCAGGGATGGCTCCCCGACCATCTTCGCGCGCTCGGGATGGAACTTGGCGATGTCACCGCCGTCATCGTGTCTCACCTGCATTTCGACCATTGCGGCGGTCTGGTGCGCCGCCGGGAATCGGGAACCCTGGAGGCGGCCTTTCCGCGCGCGAAGATCTTCGTGCAAAAGGGCGAGCTGGAGGTTGCCCGCGACCCACGCAACGAGCGGCTCCACGCCGCCTATCGCCATGCTCTGGAGATAATCGAGCCGAACAAGGCGCGCCTGGAGGCTATCGAGGGCACGCTGGAAATTGCTTCCGGCGTCACTGCGATTCCGACGGGAGGCCATACGCGGGATCATCAGATCGCGCGCGTTACCGACGGCGCATCGTCGTTTATTCATCTCGCCGACATCGTGCCCACTCGATCGCACATGCGTGGGCCATGGAACCAAGCCTACGATCTGGATGCGCTCGTCACGATGGATCAAAAGGCACGGTATCTTTCGCAAGCGGTGGAAAATCGCACCTGGGTCTCATTCGCGCACGATGATGAGGTTTTTGCCGCTCAAGTGAACAATGATCGCGGTAGACTCGTCTTAATCCAGAAGATAGTCGTCCCGAAGAACCTGGCGGCATGACTGACAAATCCACGACCGAGGCAAGGATCGTGTTATTCCCGAGAAGCTGTGGATTGCGCGGAGAACTGTGGACCGTTCAACGGCGCAGTCCCAAATCAACTTGTTGCATTATTGAGGGTCCGTTATACTTGGGCGCGGAGTGCGGTTGAAAAATAGCACAACCCAATTTTCCCTGCCCCTCGCCCTCAGGCAGTCTCCTTCTCAACGCCAATAACCAAGGAGTTTGGCCGATGGCAGATATCGACACCTTCGAGCGCGTCATCAAAGAGGACCGCGCGGCCCGCGAGTCCAAAGCATGGAGCGGAACGCTGCTCCAATACATGGAAGTCGTTAAGGCCGACCCCACGATGACGAAGCTCTCGCACGCGCGCATCTACGACATGCTGATGTCGTCCGGCGCAAAGGGCATCCAGGAAACGGATGACCAGCGGACCAAACGCCTGTATAAGGACGAGCCGGTAAAGGTCTACAACTTCTTTGCCGACGAGTTCTTCGGAATCGAGCGGACCATCGCGCAGATCGTACGCTATTTCCATTCCGCCTCGCTAAAGGGCGAGGAGAGCCGGCAGGTACTCTACCTGATGGGCCCGGTCGGTTCAGGCAAAAGCTCGCTGGTAGAAAGAATACAGCGCGGACTCGAACAGATGGGTACGATCTACGTGATCGATGGATGCCCGATGCATGAGGAGCCGCTGCATCTCATCCCGCGCCATCTGCGCCGCGAGTTCGAGAAGATGCTCGGTGTCCACATCGAGGGCGACCTCTGCCCGGTCTGCCGCTATCGGCTGAAGGTCGAGTTCAACCAGCGCTACGAGGAGTTCCCGATCGAGACGCGCAGCTTTTCCAAGCGCAATCGCGTCGGAGTCGGCGTGGTTCCGCCGGTCGATCCGAACAACCAGGACACCTCGGTCCTAATCGGCAGCGAAGACATCTCGAAGCTCGACCAGTATTCCGAAGGCGATCCGCGCGTGCTGGAACTCAACGGCGCGCTCAACGTGGGCAACCGTGGTATCGTCGAGTTCATCGAAGTGTTCAAGAACGAGACCGAGTACCTGCACGCGATGATCACGGCGACGCAGGAAAAGGTAATCCCGGCGCCCGGTCGGCACGGGATGGTCTACGTCGACACCACTATCCTGGCGCACTCGAACGAAGCCGAATGGCAGAAGTTCAAGGCCGATCACACCAACGAGGCGATCCTCGACCGTATCGTGGTCGTGAAGGTGCCGTACAACCTCCGCCTGTCGGAGGAAGTGAAGATCTACCAGAAGATCATCCGCAACTCCGACTTCCGGGCTCACGTCGCGCCGCACACTCTGGAAATGGCGTCGATGTACGCGATTTTGTCGCGGCTGGAGCCGACTTCGAAGTGCGACCTGATGACGAAGCTGAGCCTCTACAACGGAGAGGAAGTCGTCGAGAAAGGCCGCACCAAGAAGATCGATGTCCAGGAACTGAAGGAAGACGCCAAGCGCGAAGGCATGTCCGGCATCTCGACCCGCTTCATCATGAAGGCGCTGGACAACGCGCTCTCCGACAACGTCGCGGGCAACTGCATCAACCCGATAAACGTGCGCGAAGCGCTCATCGCGATGACCAAGGAGGCGGACCTGCCCGACGACACGCGCAAACAGTACCTGGAGTTCCTGCAGGATACTTTGCACAAGGAATATCTGGAGCTGCTGGAAAAGGAGATTACGCGCGCGTTCGTGTATTCGTACCAGGAGCAGGCGGAAGCGCTCTTCCAGAACTATCTCGACCATGCCGAGGCTTACGTCAACAAAACCCGGGTGCGCGATCGCAATACCAAGGAAGAGCTGCCACCCGATGAGGGGTTCCTGAAATCGATCGAAGAGCAGATCGCGATTATCGGCTCGGCAGCCGACGGCTTCCGGCAGGAAGTAATCGCATATCTCTGGGCGACATCGCGCCGCGGCGAAAAGATCAGCTACCGCAGTTACGAACCGCTCAAGGAAGCGATCGAAAAGAAGCTGATGACATCGGTGCGGGACATTTCGCGCATCATCACCAAGGCCCGCACCCGCGACGAAGAGCAGAGCGGCAAGTACAACTCGATGGTGAAGAATCTGCTCGACAACGGCTACTGCGAATCGTGCGTGGACGTGGTCCTGAAATACGCAGCCAACAATCTGTGGAAGGACTGATCGCCGGTTCCCAAACGGGGGCTAAGTCCAGCACTGGGGGTTAGGTAGAACCTCAGAAAAGGATCGACCAAACCCCCTACCCCTTCCCGATGCGGGAAGGGGAGTCAAAGTCCTGGTCGACCCCTCTGGTGAAGACGGCGGAAACAGCCGACCCGCGAAGCGTCATGTGCGTTCGGACCTATCTCGAAAACAGCGTATGATTTGTTAAAGGTACCCGTATGGCGACCGGCGAGACCATCTTCCGCGAATACCGGCCCTCCGATGCCGAGCGTTCCGATCGTTCCGCCGGCGACCGCCTGCGGCATCGCCAGAAAGTCCGCGAATCAATCCGCGAGAATATCGCCGACATCATCGCCGAAGAATCGATCATCGGCAAAGACAAGGACCGCGTCATCAAGGTCCCCCTGCGCGGCATCAAGGAGTACCGCTTCGTCTACGGCGACAACTCCGGTGGCGCCGCACAGGGTGATGGCAACTCGCAGCCTGGACAGGTCGTCGGCAAGACCGGCAAGGAAGGTCCCGGCAAGGGCGATGATATGGCGGGCGACCGCCCCGGCGTCGACTACTACGAGACCGACGTCACGCTCGAAGAACTGATCGAGATCATGTTCGAGGACTTGGAACTGCCGAACCTCGAACGGCGCGCATTGCGCGAAATCCAGTCCGATTATTCCAGCAAGCGCAAAGGCTACCGCCATGTGGGCATCCGCGTGCGGCTGGACAAGCGCCGCACCGCAAAGCAGCGCGTAATGCGGATGCTTGCGGCGCAACGGCGCGCCAACGGCAAAATCGAAGAAGCGTTGCCCGACGACGAAGAACCTGAGGAATTCGAAGAAGACGCGGCCGATGTCTCCGAGATCACAGCGCTGCAGCCTCCGGATCAGACTGCAGTGCGCCAGAAGCGCTTCCCGTTCCATCAGGACGACCTGCGCTACAAGCATATCGAGATCGACACTCGCGAAGAGTCTAACGCCGCCGTAATCTGCATCATGGATACGTCGGGCTCAATGGACACGATGAAAAAATACCTGGCGCGGAGCTTCTTCTTCCTGCTCTACCAGTTCATTTCGACACGCTACCGCAACGTCGAGATCGTGTTCATCGCGCATCACACCGAGGCGAACGAGGTTACCGAGGAAGAGTTCTTCCACAAGGGCGAATCGGGCGGCACGTTCATCTCGTCGGGTTACCTGAAGGCCCTGGAGATAATCCGCGAGCGTTACCATCCTTCGCTCTGGAACGTGTACGCATTCCACTGCTCCGACGGCGACAACTTCGACTCCGACAATCCGACCGCGCTGAAGGCTGGCGAGGAGCTGGCCGAAATCTGCAACCTCTTCGGCTATGGCGAGATAAAGCCCCTGGGCTCGCGCTACTATGAAAGCTCGATGCTGAATGTCTTTCGGCGCATCCAGGCGCCGAACTTCCACACCGTCCTTATCGAACGCAAGGAAGACATCTGGCCGTCATTCAAAGCGTTCCTGGCAAAAGACCGGGTGCAAGAGTGAGCGGCATCGGGCTCGACCTCAGTAGAAAGTCGTCCGCGTACTCGATGGATGATCTGGTCGAATGGGATCGGCGGATTCGCGAAAAAGTCGACGAGTTCGGGCTCGATTGCTTTCCGCAGGAATTTGAAATCTGCGACCACAGTCAAATGCTCGGGTACATGGCGTATTCCGGAATGCCATCGCATTACCCGCATTGGTCGTATGGCAAATCGTACGAGAAGCTGAAGACGTTATACGACCACGGCGTCAGCGGCCTGCCCTACGAAATGGTCATCAACTCGAACCCCGCCATCGCGTACTTGATGCGCGACAACACGTTGCTGCTGAACATCCTGACGATGGCACACGTGTACGGGCATAACGATTTCGGCAAGAACAACTTCACGTTCAAATCGACCCGGGCGGAACTGACGGTCGAAACCTTCAAGACCCACGCGATGCGGGTTCGGCGCTATGTCGAAGACCCCTCGATCGGCGTGGAAAAGGTGGATCGGATTCTCGACTCCGCGCACTCGCTTTCGTGGCAATGCCGCCGCAACCTGGCAATTCGAAAGCTGAGTCCCGAAGAACAGATCGATCGCGCGCTGGAAGGCGCGGAGCCGCGCCCCGATCCCTTTCAGAAGATTCATGCGCGACCCGAGCGAGTCGAACCCGATCTGCATCACGTGCCGATCCAACCCGACGAAGACGTTCTGCTCTTCATCCGCGATCACAATCCCTACCTCGCGGAATGGGAAAAAGATCTCCTGACCATCGTCGATGAAGAAGCGAAATTTTTCATCCCAATGATGGAAACCAAGATCATGAACGAAGGCTGGGCGAGCTACTGGCACAAGCAAATCCTGGAGTCGCTCAACCTCGACCAAGGGCTGCATATCGAATTTATCATCCGGCACAACCAGGTGGTCCGGCCCATTTCAGGCCAGCTCAACCCATACCATCTCGGTCTTCGCGTATGGGAAGACATCTACCGGCGATGGACTGAACCGACGGCCGATGAAATCAAGCGCGATGGTGTGCCGACCAAGTCGGGGCGCGAGAAGCTCTTCGAAGTGCGCGAGGTCGAACGCGATTCGTCGTTTCTGCGCCGCTACCTGACTGAAGAAATGATCCGCGAGATGGATATCTTTCAGTACGAAGCTCGCGGCGAGGACTACGTGGTTTCCAAGGTCGCCGACGACGAGGGCTGGCGCGCAATCAAGGACACGCTGATCAAGAACATCGGCACCAATTCGATTCCGGTAATCAAGGTCGAAGACGCGGATTTCGGCCAGAGCCGCACGCTGTATCTGAAACACTATCACGATGGACGCGACCTACATCTCGAATATGGCGAGAAGACGATGGCCTACTTGCAGCGCCTGTGGGGCCGCGAAGTCGTGATGGAAACCACGCTCGAAGGCAAGCGTTCGCTGCTGTGCTGCAACGATCGCGGCTTTTCAGTCCGCGCGTTGAAGTAGGCAACCCTCCGGGCCGCGACGCGGCCGATCTTATCCCAGGAATAAGCATCACCACGATGGAAACAACTGCCGTTCCCCCCGAATACGTCGAGTTCGTCGCTGTCGTCTATCATGAAGGGCGAAACGCAGCGCAATTGTTCCGCATGAACGCGGCGTCGAAAAAGACCTTTGGTGAGCTCGCGAGCCTTCCTCCCGATGATGGAAAAGCATGGGATCGCTTGATCGCGATTCAGCAAAAGGCCGCGGCCACGACCTCCGCAAAAGATGCTCAGCAGACTTTCAAGGAAGATTTCGGCTGTTCGCTGGAAGATCTGGAGAAGCTCTTCGGCCACGATGCATGGCATCGCGTTCCGGGTCATGGCGGATCGCGATGGGCTTCAATCGCCAAGTCCGTCATCGAATTGGGTGCGGCAATCGACAAGAGAGACGAAGCAGCAATCGCGAAGCTGACCGGAGAAATTCCAACGATGCATCACAACTCGGGCACCGTGAAGGACAAGCTCGCGAAACTAAAGGCGACGCGGCGGCGCTGATCACGAGGATCTTCTTCTCTTCCAACTGACACGGCGCTACTTAATCAAGTGGAGCCGATGACGACAAGGGCGGCACTGATGGCGTTGGGGCACAACTTCAACAGCCATCCAATCTTCGCCGCAATCGGACTTGCGCACTGCAATCTATGCTGCCGCGTATGGCGATCACCGACTCCAGCGGATTCCTATGAAGCACTATGCTTCGGATGGCTTGGTGTCGTCGTTGCGACCGGATGGACCTACGTGCCGGGCAGGGGCGACTATCAGTATCGCGTCGATATGGTTCAGCAACTCTCTTTGGCCGAGGCGCTTTTGTGGAACACTGAGCCCTGCACCGGCCCTCCGCGGAATGAGCACCCTGACGTAACTGAGAATGCGATCTATCGTCTGAAGGCCCTCGACCTCGTCGACTGGCGCACTCGCGGCTTACACGATGATGCAACGATACGGAGGGCGGCCAAATCGTGGGACGTCCCACCGTGGGGACCGATGATCGCGGTGAATTCGCTGCGCGCGCAGAACTGCGCGGAGATCATTCCGAAGGCTGAAAACTGCTCTCAGGCGGAGGATTGCCCTCCTCGATTCGCGCGCGAGGCACCACGCCCTTGCGCATCACTTCCTCGCTGAGCATCTGATCCTCTCGGTTAGTGAGCTGGCCCAGCGTCCCTGCGTATTCGGCTTCCACCAGCGGCTGCGAAAATCCCGAAGCATACAGATCGACCCGCTTTGTGCATCGCAACTGATTATTCGACGTAAGTTCCATGGTCAGTTTCTCGACGTGGCGCAGCGGTGGCTGCTGGCTGAGATCGAGGCCGGCGATTTCCAAGTTCACCTTGCTCGGACCTTCGGCAGTGGCGCTGGTCTTTAAGATCTGCGTGTCAGGACTCCCGAACACCGTGGTCGCCAGAACGACCTGCCCATCGCGCTCGCCAAACACGAGGCTCACGATGGCGTGCTGAGGCACATCGGCCGGACCAAACTTATTCTCCAACTCAAGCTTGCCACCCCATCGTCCCAGGAAATCACGGCTAGCCTGCGGCAACGTGAGAACGTCCTGATCGGGAGGGATGACGGGAATCACTTTGGTGGTGTCGGAAGGTGGAAGCTTGGGCATCGACGCTTGCTGGCTGGTCAATGACGGAAGCGTCAGCTCGTTGTTCATTTGGGGCGCCGAACTGGGCGGAGGCGCTGGCGTCGCGACGCTGGGCACGGAGAGCATCAGCGAAGACCCGCCCGTCCCACTCGAATTACTCGGCGCCTTGGGCACCGAGTCCATCATTTCCTGCGCAAATGCCGCAGATGCGGCGAGCATGCCAACGACGATCAGTGATGCGATCGCGCGCGCACAAACGCCACGAACGGTTCCCATCCGACGCAAAAACCGCACACGCATCGCGCTATTCTTGTCGTAACACATTAAAGGTTGAGCTTAGCATCTCTTAAGAGGCCGTGAAATTTGGCCCTTGGGCGCCGGAAACCCTTGTTTTCACTGACGTTGCTTTAGACATTGGGGTCGGATATTTTCGGCCGTGGAAAGTAGCGGTTCGGGTCGGTATGAGGGAGGGTGGCTGATGGAGTGGCCGAAGTGTCAAAAGTGCAACGACGGTAGCCTGATTCCCCTTTCGGACTACGGGCAGGAGGGCGCATCGGTTATGTTCAAAGCCTGGGTTTGCACCAATCCCGAATGTGGTTTCAGCTTGCGAGTCGACAAAGGCGAAGTCACCTACGGCCGCCGGATTGAAACCAAACACTAACCAATCGACCAAATCGATAAGCGAAGGCGCCGCTTGCGGCGCCTTTTTTTGTGCCGCTCGCCGTCGTTGCAAATACGTCAAGGCCGCGATCAGTGCGTCAGGTCGGAATAAGCGAAGCTATTCTTGATCTGATCCTTCGAAACCGCCTTACCATCAATCTGGACATATGGGTAGATGAGATAGTTCAACGGCTCTCCAGCTTGCGCCGGATTCAGCACCAAATCGCGCCCTCTGGTGAACGCTATCCGGTCCGCGTCGAGATTTCCGAAATAGTAATCGTGACGCGCCGGATGCTTCCATGCCTCGGACGCATCGACCGGAATCCATTCCCCGCCGGCGTAAAACTCGGCCCAGCAATGATAGCCGGGGATCTTGTCGGCGCGGTCGGTGCCGAGCGGAAACCCGATTGTGAAGCGGGCAGGAATGCCGCGCGATCGCGCCAGCGCGATGAACAGGGAATGAAAGTCAGTGCAATTGCCACGTCTCACATCGCAGGCGTAGATAGCATCGCCGCGGCCCCATCCCGTGCCGGTCTTGTCGTAACGCATCACGGACGTGACGTACTCATAGATGATGCGCGCCTGCTCGAACGGCGTTGCCGAACCATCATCGAGCTGAGCGCTGACCTGGGCAATACGGCCGGTCGTCGGAACCAGCGCATCAGGCCGCAGAAACTCGGCAGACCCGCCGTCGATCGGTTCAGTCCGCCCGGCCGCGGCCTTGCGAAGGTCCGCCGACTCCTGCCGGCGCACGACATCGGCGCTGAGCTTGACGACGATCGTTTGCGGTAATTGTCCCTTCGCCTCGATAAATACGAGCCGATTTCCGTCGTTCTTCTGATCAACGATCCTGCTGGACAACGCCGACTCCACGGAGATTCCGGTCACGTGCTGAAAGGCGTCTTCGCGCGGAAGAGGAATCCATATCTTGAGCGATTGCGCGTTCGGATCGATCGGCCCAATCTCAGTCACGTAGCTGAATCGAACGTGCCGCTCGCGAGAGCGCGGCGCACTTTCGTCATTCGCGCAGACCGAGCCGACTTGCGGGATTAGGACCAATGCGATGACCGTGAAGAGTGATTTGCCGTATCGGGACGCCATGGGTTTGAGCCTCGCGTGATGATTGATGAGATGGACGGCCAACCTGCGTCGCGTCTAGGCTAGTTGGTGGCCATGGCGGTTACAATCGCAAAACGCCAGCATTCGCAGAAAGCGCGGGTGGCGTTGCGGCCAACGTCGATAAGCTTCCGTGATGGCATCCGGTTTGCTCAGATAAGCCTATGTACTGCGCAAGCGATGCGCAGACGCAACTGAATGACGCAGAGTGCCCTTCAGATGAGCAGACCTATGCTGGTTAAGCCAGCATACCGGCCGTTGCCCGAAACCTACGATGAGATGTTCGAAGCGGACTTGACGCCGCGGCCGGCCAACGAGCCGATCGTCGCGGACCTGTTGTCCGCCAGCCCCGAGCGCATCAATGAATTGCGCTTGCGAGCCGACCGGATGTTTCTCAGGATGGGCGTCACCTTTAACGTCTATGGCGAGGACGCCGGCACCGAGCGGATCTTCCCTTTCGATCTCGTTCCCCGTGTCATCGATGCGCAGACCTGGAATGCGCTCGAGGCCGGCCTAAGCCAGCGGGTTCGGGCTCTGAACGCCTTTGTCGCGGATATCTACGGTGAGGGAAAAATCCTAAAGGATGAAGTCGTACCGCGCGACATGATTTGTGGCTCGGCGCAGTATCGACGCGCCGCGATTGGCATCAAGCCACCCAATGGGGTGTTCGTCACGGTCGCAGGAATCGACCTGGTTCGCGATCGTGAAGGGCGCTTCATGGTCCTCGAAGATAACGTGCGAACCCCGTCCGGCGTTTCCTATGTCCTGGAGAACCGGCTGGTCATGACGCGCTTGATGCCCGACCTGGTGCGCAAGTGCAGCTTACGAAGCGTGGAAAATTATCCCTCGGATCTGCTCGCGTCGCTGACCGAAATCGCGCCGGAGGGCGTAACTCGGCCGACCGCCGCGCTGCTCACACCCGGTCCTTACAATTCAGCGTTCTTCGAGCACGTGTTCCTGTCGCAGCAGATGGGAATCGAGCTGGTCGAAGGCCAGGACCTGGTCTGCGTCGATCACAAGCTCTTCATGAAAACCGTCGAAGGCCTGCAGCAGGTGCACGTGCTTTATCGCCGAGTCGACGATGATTTTCTCGACCCGCTGGTGTTTCGATCTGACTCGCTGCTCGGAGTGGCGGGACTGACCGACGCAATGCGTGCGGGTACCGTCACGGTCGCCAACGGAATCGGCACCGGAGTCGCCGATGACAAGGCGGTCTTCGCCTACACGCCCGCGATGATTCGCTACTACCTCTCCGAGGAGCCCTTGTTGCCGATCGTCGAGACCTATCTGCTGCGCGATCCCGACGTGCGCAAGAGAATAATCCGCGATCTCGACCAGTTCGTCATCAAACCGACCGGCGCCTCCGGCGGCTACGGCGTTCTGATCGGGCCCAAGGCGACCTACCGCGAACTGGCGCATGCGCGCGAGACGATCGAGAAGGACCCTGCATCGTTCATCGCACAGCCGGTGATCCAGCTGTCTGCTCATCCGACCTTCGTCGGCCAGGCGGGCGGCGATGGCGTCTCTCTCGTGCCACGGCACGTCGATCTGCGACCGTTCGTGCTGCTGGGCTCGAAGGCGCGCGTGTTGCCGGGAGGCCTGACCCGGGTCGCGCTCCGTGAAGGATCGCTAATCGTGAATTCGTCGCAGGGTGGCGGCAGCAAGGACACGTGGGTGGTCGCTGACTGATGCTGCGCAGAATTGCGAACCATCTGTTCTGGACGGCGCGCAATCTGGAACGCGCAGAATGGCGGGCGCGGCTCGTCAACGTCAATTACCATCTACTGGTCGAAAGCCCGCCCGAGGACTCGGAGCCCTGGGCCCCGCTGCTCGCGATTACCGGCGAGAGCGAGGTGTTCGCCGAGCATCACTCCACCTCGGATGAAACTTCGGTGCTGACTTTCTTCACTTTCGACGACGAAAATCCGTCATCGATCCGCAGTTGTATCCAGGCGGCGCGCGAGAATGCCCGTGCACTGCGCCATCGCATTTCCTCCGAGTTGTGGTTGGAGCTCAACACGTTGCATCTCGATTCGCTGGGCTGGTCGATGGCGACGCTCGAGTCGGCGGGCATGTACTCGTTCTTCTCCGATCTGAGCGGACGCTTTTACCGCATAGCCGGAATCACTTCCGACACGCTCACGCGCGATCCAGGCTACGACTTTTTCATGATCGGCAAGATGCTGGAGCGAACGGAAAGCGTCGCGCGATTGCTGGACGTGAAATACCACTTCCTGCTGCCGCGGATTGAAGACGTGGGCGGCTCGGTGGATCTGCTGCAATGGGCGGCGCTGCTACGCAGCGCATCGGCCCTGGAGGCTTATCGACGCGCCTACGGCAACACGATCGAAGTCGAGCAGGTGGTCGAGATGCTGCTGCTCGACGAGTCATTCCCGCGCTCGGCGAAATTTTCGATGAACCGGCTCGAAACCTCTTTGGGACGAATCGCGGCGCTGGTTTCGAATCCGTCGCAGCCTCCGATCGAGCCGCGGCAACTGGCGAGCGACAAGCTGTCGGCGATGCTCGCTTCGAGCCGTGCGCGGGAAGTGATCGGAGGCGGGATGCATGAATATCTGCTCCAGATTCAGGATGAATGCGCGGCCATCGGCGATGCAGTCTTCGCCGAATATCTCCGTTTCGAGTAGGTGACGATGCGCCTCACAACCATACATACGACCAAGTTCAGCTACGATTTGCCGGCTTACGAGTCGCACAACCAGCTTCGCCTCAAGCCCCTGAATTCGGAGTTTCAGCGCGTTCTGCAATTCCGGTTCAGCAGCGACCCGCCGGCGTCAGTCCTCGAATACGAAGACGGTTTCGGCAATATCGTTCACTCGATCTCGGTTTATCCGCCGCACGACGAGCTTACGATCGTGGTCGAATCGCTGGTCGAGCGCCTGCCGGAACCGCAAAAGCAGCTTCCCCGCGTTCGTTTCTCCGAATATCTCACCGACGACGATGCGCGCAGCAAGGAGCAATACGACTTTCTCCACCAGAGCCAGTACGTGCCGTTCAGCGAACGGCTGCGCAAGTTCTTCTGGGCGACCCGGCCCGATCAACGCGAGGACGTCGCCCAGTACGTGAGACGCACGGTCGGCTACATCCGCGACCAGTTCCATTACGAAAAAGGCGCGACCAGCGTTCAGTCGAATCTGGACGATATCCTCACGGCGGGATGCGGCGTCTGCCAGGACTTCGCGCATCTCGCGACCGGAGTGCTGCGCCTGGCCGGCGTTCCGACGCGATACGTCTCGGGGTATCTGGCGCCCGAGCCGGTGCAGAACAGAAAGGAACCTGTCAACGAACAGGCCAGCCACGCCTGGATAGAAGCGATGATTCCGAACGCGGGGTGGGTGGGGTTCGATCCGACTCACCGCGGCCGGGTCACTGAGCGGCACATCCGAGTCGCAATCGGCCGCGACTATGGCGACGTGCCGCCCCTGCGCGGCGTGTACCGAAGCGCCGGCAAACGCCAGAGCATGACGGTGGAATTGCACATCAACGAAACCGGCGAAGCGGAGAATTCGCTACCGGACGCGATTCAGCAGCAGCAAAACCAGCAGCAATGAGTTGCCGGCACTAGCTCGGAAGCCTGCCGTAGCGCTTCAGCACCTCACGCAATTGATCGTGAGGGAGGGCGGAAACTGTGTGGCCATCGATGCCCGTCATCGTTTCGGCCGCGATCATCGCGTTGACAATCGCCTCCTCCGTGGCCTGTACAGCCGCCGTGAATAACGGGTCCATCCGCCAGTTGTTCAACATCGAAACACCTACCATGTCGCGCTTGTGCGCGAACGCGGGCGGATTCGCCGTAGTGAACGCCAGGAAGAGGTCGCCGGAGCCATTGCCGGATACGCTTCCGCTCCTTGCCAGACCCATCGAGAGCCGCCGTGCGATTCTCTTCAACTGGTTTGGCAGCAACGGCGCATCGGTCGCCGCAACGATGATTATCGAACCGAGTTCGCGATCGCGCCCGGCGGCGTCGGGCCGCAGATGTTTGCCTATCGGTACGCCCGCGATTACCAGCTCGCGCGCGCGGCCGCAGTTGAGCTGCACCAGCACGCCCATCGTGTAGCCGCCTTCCGCGCGGGCGAGCCGCCGCGATGCGCTCCCGATACCGCCCTTCCATCCGTATCCGATCATCCCGGTGCCGCCTCCCACGTTGCCCTCCCCGACAACTCCGCCGCGCGCGTCTTCCAGCACCTGCCACGCGTGCGCGGCCTTCACGTGAAAACCGTTGGTGTCATTCAGGTAGCCGTCCCAGGTTTCGGCCACGACTGGCAGCGACCACGGCTGCGTCATCTTCTTGCGTCGAACCTGCCATTGAATAACGGCATCGCGCACGATGCCCACGCTATGCGTATTCGTGGTCAGCACGGGCGAAGACAGAAGCCCCGATTCCTCGATCCAGGCGGTTCCCGTCATTTCGCCATTTCCGTTGAGCGAGAAGAACCCGGCAAATACCGACGACGGATCGCGCCGTCCACGCGGCAGTATCGCGGTAACTCCCGTGCGCACCGGGCCGCGCCCCACGACCAGTTTTCCTCGGCCGCGAACAATCGTCGCATGACCGACTTCAACGCCCGTTACGTCGGTGATCGCGTTGAATCGACCGGGAATGCCATCGAATGGAATATCGAGGTCACGGGCGCGAGGCCTGCGCGGGGAGCGTGCAACTTTCATCCGCACAGAATTAGCGTAAATGTCGCTGACGCATACAGAGGCTGAATCAACGTGCGGATCGACGACCTTCTATGCTATTCGCTTGTGTTCGTATGCGTTTCAGGTTTTCATTTCTGACGAACGTCGCCTTGGCATTCGCACTGGCGGCGGCGACCATTGCCATTCCCGCGCGCGCATTCGCGCAGGCCCCGCCTCGGACCGTGGATGTCAGTGATCCGCAGGATGGCGGAATGCTGAGCGTCTTCGCGGGCGATACTGTCCGCGTAGAGCTTCGTGCGACACCGAGCACCGGATACTCCTGGCAAGTCGTCCAGGTCAACAAAAGCGTCCTCGTCCAGAGGGGCAATCCGACCTTCAAGCGAGCGCCCGAGGAAGTTCCGGGCGCCGAGGGACACAGCGTCATCGACTTGCTCGCCGCGACGCCGGGCTCGTGCGTTCTTCAACTCGCCTACTCACGCCCATGGGAAAAGGGTTCCGCACCCGCACGTACGTTCAGCGTCGATGTAACGGTACGGCCGGCCAGCGAGCGACCGATGCCACAATTTTAGAAGGAAGTTCATTGAATTCTTTCGATAGGGTGATGCTTCCGGGATCTGACATCAGGTGCGGCAAACTGACAGCCGCGCGCCAATCGCAAGGAAGATCAGAACGGCGGGAAGTAGCAAATCATCATACAACGCCGGGCCCGCGTTATCCGGTGCGCAGTTGTGGTTGATGATGATCTGCCTGACGTGACCGACCGCGTCGCCCCATAACTATACGGTCGTCGCGACGATCGTCGCGAACCAGAAGGTGCCGCCAAACCAGCATAGGATGCGCAGTGTTCCGACGGCGAGGTTTGCTATCGCGCCTTCGTACTGGAACGGACTGGGTGCCCGTCCGATGTTCTCCGCGATTTGAAGCGGCGACCAGGTGGATCACAGCCGCGAGAATTGCCAGCACAGGAAAAATCACAAAGAACATTGTCACCGCAGTCCCTTCGCGCAATTCTAGAAGCACGCCGACACAGTGGTAAACTCGACTAATGCATCATGGCACCGCCGGATAACCCCCAAGCAGGGCTCAAGACCGCCGAATACTTCGGCAAGCTCGCCGACACCTACGGCTCGGGCGAGTATTACCGCAAGCGCAGGGAAGCGGCGCTGGCCGAGATTCGCCGCGAACTCGGAAAGATAGAGAGCCTCCTGGATCTCGGGTGCGGAAACGGCACCTATCTCGCCGCTTTCAAGGAAAGCATCGGGCCCCGGCTGATCGCCGGCGGCGATCTCTCGCTCGAGATGCTCCGTCAAGCCAGGCGGCGACTAGGCGGTAGTTCATCGGCGATGCTCGTGTCCTGCGACGCCACGGCGCTGCCGTTTCGCGCCGGATGCTGGCAAAGCGTCTTCTGTAGCCACGTACTCCAATTCGTCACCGATCTTCCGCGATGCTTTTCCGAAATCGGGCGATGCCTGACGCCCGCAGGCGTCCTGACCGTCGCAGGCGGCGAACTCGGCACTCGCGAGCGTCTGCGATTAGTCATCGGCGACGCGCGATGGGCCGTCTTTCGAGATAGTTTGCCGCGGCCCCGCGATGTGCGCGTGCACCGCGACCTCGCCGATTATCGGCGCGCAGCCGAGACGGCGGGATTTCACGTAGAGTCACGCAAGGTCGACTTCATGGCGACGTGGGCCGATGTCGCCGAATTCTACCGGGTGCGATGGCTCCCTTTGATCGATTCCTCGTCGCGAGCAATGCTCTCCGATATTCTCGCGGACATCACCGTCGAGCGCGGCACCGATCAGATCGAGCTGGCCGAGTCGCTGCTGTTTTGCAGAAAGGCGAATCAGGCGCGCCACTGACCGCAGGGTCAGCATGGCGGTTCCGCCTGCCGTCTTCTGATCGGTCCTTAAGCGACCCCCCACTCTCCTCTGCCCTTCTTACTTTCGGATGTTAACCGAAGATCGCCGGATTACGTCTTAGATAGTGAGAACAGTGAAAGCCGGGAACCTTCTGCGTATCGAAAGCAAAATAGCGGTGGACCACGAAAGGATTTACCGCGCGCACCAGACCAGGATTTTGAATCTGTGCAGACTATTGTTGCGCGATACCGATGAGGCCGAAGACGTGGCGCAGGAGGTTTTTCTGCGCGCCTTCGAGCGCCTGACCTCGCAGGAGCCGCCCACCGTATGGGAAGCCTGGCTGGTTCGAGTAGCGGTGAACGCGTGCCGCGACCGGCAGCGCTCGGGATGGTGGAAGAGCCGCACGAGGCGCGGCGATCTAGACGAACTGGCGCCTTGGCTTTCATCATCGAGCGAGGAATCTGCCAGGACCAGGGAGTGGCAAGCGCGCCTGTGGCAGCAGCTGCGAACGCTCAAGAGCAAACAGCGCAACGTGTTCGTGCTCCGCTACATCGAGGGCTGGTCCACCAACGAAGTGGCTGAAACGCTGGGCCTGAGCGCCGCGGGCGTCAAGACGCATCTGTTCCGCGCGGTCCGGCATCTACGTAAAGCAGTTGAGCGTTGATATGAAGACATGCCTTGACGAGAAAAGCCTTTTGTCGCTTCATGATGGCGAAGGCGCGCGGGCGGATCGCTCTCATCTGGAAAGCTGCCTCGATTGCGCGCGCAGATACCGGCGGCTCACTGACGATCTCAAGGAAATCGTCGCGGCCCTGAAGCAGCCGGCGCCTCCCGCTGCCAGACGCAACCCGCTTGCTTACTCGGGACTGCAATGGTCGCTGGCCGCCGGGATAGTCGCGATCGCATTTCTGTTCGGGCGAATGACCACGGCAGGAACTCGCCGCACGGGCAGTATCGCCGCGGCTCCGCAGTCATCCGAACAGTTGGCGTCCTCTCAACCGCCGGCGCTTGGCGACAGCGCGGCAAGCGCTGCAGCTTCTTACGGGCTGTACATCGACAGCCTGTTCGAGCAACAGGAAGAGCCCGATCAGAACCTCGTCGCTACAGAAGACACCTGGGATACCGATTCATATGGACTTTGAAACTCAGCGGATGTCTGAGTGTTTGAGTAACAAGGAGCAGAAGCATGAAACGTAAGTATGGTTTGAGTGTCGCGGGAGGAATATTGGCCGCCGCGCTGATCTCCGGTGTGGCCTACGCTCACGGTTTCGGCCACGACCATGAAAATCTGGTGCCGCCGATCGTGGGTCATATGGTCTCGCACGATCAGATGCGCACGATATTCGAGGCCGAGAAGGGCAACCTCCAGAACCTGCACTCGCAGGTCAGAGCCGCTCGGCAGCAATTGGAGACCGATCTAATCGCGGGCAACAACACCGGATCCGATCTGCAGGCGCTGCAGGCGGCCCAGAACGGCATGCTGGCGGAGAAGGTCAAGATCGCGCAGGAAGTCCTCGCTTCCCTGTCGCCGGCCCAGCGTACGCAGGTGTCGCAGTTCGTGACGCAGTGGCGCTCACTCCAGGCGCAGCAGATGCAGCTGTTCAAGCAATACGGCGGCGGCCCCGCGGCAGGCAGCCAGAGCGGCAGTAGCCAGAACGGCGAATAGACGTACTATTCGGGGCGGTTTCAGGGCTTCGATGCACCTGAAACCGCCGTCCGAACCTCTCTCAGAGGAGAAGTTTGCACAACTCAGTGGCATCGCGAACGGACGCTGATCCCGGATTCCTCGACTCCGCAGACTCCGCTCGAAATGACACAATGCGAGCCTTTTTCCGTCATTCTAAGCGGTGTCTGCTCCGAGCCGAAGCCCTGAGGAGCGCAACGACGAATGGGGAAGGCTCTCATTCCACTGCTGCGCGCTGTACTGCGGTTATGCAGAGGTCTCCCAGGACATAATGTTCTCGAATTGCGATTTGGCTTGTACCACCCACTTCGGAAGCGCCGGGTCCGAAGAGCGGTTTCACTGCCGCTACCGCTAATCGAGCGACTTGTGAAATCTCTGCACGCTTATTCCAAGCAGTACTGTCGCAATAATTGCCAGCGCGCCAATCTGCGACCACACCACACCCCACTCCACACCTTTGAGAAAGCTATCCCGGATGATCACCAGGTAGAAGCGGAGCGGGTCGAGGTAGGTGAGCCACTGCATCAACGGCGGCATACTGCTGATCGGAAACGAGAATCCAGACAGCGTGATCGCGGGCATGATGAAGAAAAACGACGCGATCATCGCCTGTTGCTGGGTTCCCGAGACGGTGGAAATCAGCAACGCCACGCCCAGGATGCTGAGCAGGAAGACCGTGGTGCCAATTCCCAGCAGAACATAGCTGCCGCGAAACGGTACCTGGAACCACAACCTGCCAATGAACATGATCAAGATCATCTGGCATACCGCGATCAGGAAGAATGGGATCGTTTTCCCTAGAATAAATTCCAGACGCGAGATCGGACTCACCATCACTTGCTCAAGCGTACCGACCTCGCGTTCGCGGACGATCGCAAACGACGCAAGCGTCAGGCATGACGTGAGCAGGATGCTGCCGATGGTGCCCGGCACGAAGAACCACTGGCTCTCCAGGTTCGGGTTGTACCAGGGGCGCCGCGCCAGCTCGACGCTGGGCACATGAACCGCGATCGCGGGCGCGGTCCGCTGAAGATTCGACAGCGCGTACTCCTGCCCATAGTCGTTCGCGATCTCGTTGATGTAACCCAGCGCAATCAGAGCCGTGTTGGAATTGGTTCCGTCCAGGATTACCTGCACCGGCGCGGTCTGCCCCTTGCGTACGAGCTCGGAGAACCCCGGCAGGATCTGGATGGCGAGCGTTACTTTGCCGTGATCGATCAGGTCCGAGATTTGATGCCAGTTGGTCAGCGTCGAGGTGAGTTGAAAGTGGCCGTTGGATTCAAAACGGCTCAGGAGATCGCGGCTTTCATACGAGTGATCCTGGTCGAGCACCGCCATCCGGACGTGATGCAGCTCAAACGTTGCGGCATAGCCATAGATGAGGATTTGCAGGATCGACGGCACGATCAGGCCGAACCGCGCGCGCGGATCGCGGAACAGCTGAATGAATTCCTTTATCAACATCTGGCGGAGCCGATTCAGCATAAGTGTTCTCGCTACAGAGTTTTGCGGAAAGATCGGAGCGCCATTCGCCCGATGATCGTCGCGAACAGCGCCAGCGCGAATAATTGCGGTATGAGCGGTCCGAGACCGGGGCCCTTGAGAAAAATAATTTTCACCAACGACAGGTAATATCGCGCCGGCGTCAGATAAGTGATCGCTTGTACCGCTACCGGCATCTGATCGATCGGAAACGCGAAACCGGAGAGCAGGAATGCCGGCAGAAACGTGAGCACCAGTGAGAACTGGCTGGCGGCCAGTTGCGACTTGGTCGCAGCTGAAATCCAGTAGCCGAGCAGCAACACCACGGCGAGAAATAGCGCGGACGCGACAACCATCATCGCGATCCCACCCCGGAAGGGCACCTGAAACCACAGCACTGCGATCGCCTCGCAGAACGCGGTGTCGACAAGCCCGAGCACGAAATACGGAATCAATTTGCCGACGGTGACCTCGAGCGGTGTGACCGGTGTCGATATGAGCTGCTCCATCGTGCCGCGCTCCCACTCCCGCGCCACGGTGAGAGAGGTCAGAAATGTGCCGATTACGGCCATCACGATCACGACCACGCCCGGCACGATAAAGTTGCTGCTGTCGAGGTCTTCGTTGAACCAGGTGCGCGCTTGGACCGACACGGGTGGATTTACGGTGGTGTGGCCCCGGCTTTGGAAGTACTCAAGCTGCACGTCGGCCGAATATCCGGCGATCATCGCGTCCGCATAGCCAAAGATGAGGTTAGCCGTGTTGTCGTCCGTTGCATCCACGATTCCCTGCACATCGACGGTGCCGCCCTTGTGCAGTTGCTCCGCAAAGTCGTTCGGGATCACGAGACCGAGGCTGCATTTGCCGTCATTGATTGCCTGGACCAGACTCGCGTAATCGCCGCTGACCATTGCAATTCGGAAATACGGGGAAGCCTGAAATTGCTTTAGAAGATCCTGGCTCTGCTGACTGCCCTCCCGATCGAAGACGCAGGTGGGAACGTTCTTCTGGTCGAGACTTATTCCGTAGCCCATCAGCGCCATCAGCATCGCCGGCATCAGGAACACAATCAGCAGGCTCCGCGGGTCGCGCCAAATCTGGACGATCTCCTTGCGCGTGATCGCGATTAGCCGATTGAGTTTCATGCGACGGTCGCTCGAGGGTCAGGCCGCGACGGCTCCGTTCTTCTCTCGATCGCCGCTGGTCAAGGCGACGAATGCGTCTTCGAGACTGGGACGGATACGATCCAGCCGCCTGACCTGAATTCCGTCTGAATCCATCGCTGCGCGCACCGCTTTCATCGCCGCGTCGCCGTCGGCGACCACCAGGTGCAGCGCGTTGCCGAACACCGCCGCATCGCGAACTCCCTCCACCGTCTTGACCACTTCGAGTGCGCGGCCAAGCGGGCTGGCCTCGATCATCAGCAGCTCGCCGTTGACCGAACCCCGCTTGAGTTCGGTCGGCGTGCCGAGCGCGACCAGCCTGCCGCGATAGATGAGCGCGAGGCGATTACAATATTCCGCCTCATCCATGTAATGGGTCGTCACGAACACGGTCACCCCGTCCGCGCTCAATTCCTGGATCAATTCCCAGAAGCGCCGGCGCGAGACCGGATCGACGCCCGAGGTCGGCTCGTCGAGAAAAATAATCGGCGGGCGATGCAGCACCGCGCATCCGAGGGCCAGACGCTGCTTCCATCCGCCGGAAAGCGTCGCGGTCAGGCTGTTTTCGCGGCCGACCAGCCCGGCCATGGTGAGCGCCCATTCGATGCGATCTTCGAGCTGGCGTCCGACTACATCGTAGAGACCGCCATAGAAGCGCAGGTTCTCGATCACCGTGAGGTCGTTGTAGAGCGAGAACTTCTGCGACATGTAGCCGATTCGGCGGCGGATAAGCTCGGCCGATCGCGTCACGTCAAGCCCGGCGACTTCGGCGTGACCCGAGGTCGGATGGAGCAGGCCGCACAGGATACGAATCGTGGTCGACTTTCCGGAACCATTGGGACCCAAAAATCCGAACACCTCGCCCGGTTGCGTCTCGAAGCTCACCCGATCGACCGCGGTAAACGAGCCGAAGCGTTTGACGAGATCGCGGACCAGCACCGAGTTTTCCATCTATGCCGCCTCCTGTTCCGCCGTCGCGCTCACGAACAAGTCCTCGATCGTGGGACGCACTTCGGTGATCTCCGAGTATTCAACGCGTTCGGTATCAAGCCGCTTGCGAAGCTCCTGCAGCCGGCGCGCGCCATCGTCGACGAACAAATGGATCGCGTCGCCCACCAGTACCGTTCCAGTGACGCCTTGCGCATGACGAAGTTCATCGCGCAGCCGGCGTCCTTCAGGCGACACGATGGAAAGCACGGCCCCCGGAAAGCGATCCTTCAAACTCTCGGGCTCGTCGCAAAACAACAGGCGTCCATTGTGCAGAAGCGCCAGGCGGTGGCATCGCTCGGCCTCGTCCAGATATGCCGTCGAGCTCAGGATCGTCACCCCCTGGTCGAGCAGCGAATACAGCATGGCCCAGAACTCGCGGCGCGAGATCGGATCGACACCGTTGGTGGGCTCGTCCAGCAACAGCACTCGCGGAGTATGAATCAAAGCGCACACCAGTCCGAGCTTCTGCTTCATCCCGCCGGAAAGGTTGCCGGCCAGCCGCGCGCGGAATTGGCTCATTCCGCACGCCGCCAGCAGCGGCGCCGCCCGTTCCTCGCGCGCCTTTCGTTTGACCTCGAAGACGTCGGCGTAAAACCGGATATTCTCGTCGACGGTGAGGTCTTCGTAGAGGCCGAACCGCTGCGGCATGTAGCTGATTCTGCTCTTTACCGCTTCGGGATCGGCCACCACGTCGCAGCCCGCCACGGTTATCGCACCGCTGTCCGGCGGCAGGATGCCGGTGAGCATCCTCATCGTCGTGGTCTTGCCGGCCCCATCGGGACCGACCAGACCGAAGATCTCGCCGCGCTCGACAGAAAAGCTTAGATGGTCGACCGCGACGAGATTCGCGAAGCTCCTGGTCAGGTCGGCGACTTCAATGTCCGATGATCGGTTGTCCATCGGAGCCGCCTTGCTCGTTCGATTGACCCAGTTGAATCAAGGCGTCGGCAGGCATGCCCGGCTTGAGCTCGTGGTTTGGATTTCCCACGTCGATCTTGATTCGGTAGACGAGCGTCACGCGCTCCTGATGGGTCTCCACGCTCTTGGGCGTAAATTCGGCGCTCGAGGAGATGAATGAAATCCGGCCGGGATATTTCTTGCCGGGATAAGTGTCGGTCGTGATCGTCGCCGCCTGGCCCCATCGTATTTTGCCGAGGTCGGTCTCGCTTACGTAGGCACGCAGCCAGACATGATCGAGATCAGCCAGCGTCACTACCGGGGTGCCGGGCTGCATGACTTCGCCCAGCTCGGTCTGCCGCACCAGGATTACGCCCGAGAACGGCGCGCGCAGAACCGTATAACCGAGCATCAAGTTCGCAAGGCGCAGCGTCTCCTGCGCGTTCACCACGTTGGCTTCACCGGTGGCGATGTTCTCCTGGGCGACCGCCACCAGCGACTTATCGCGCTCGAGCGCCGCAACGGACTGTTTCATTGCAGTTTCAGCCAAATCGCGGCTCTGCGTTGAAGTCGCACCTTCGGCCCAGAGTTGCTGGTAGCGCTGGTTGTCGATGCTCTTCTGCGCGAAGTCGGCCTCGTCGTTAGCGACCGTGTGTTCGGTCGCCTCCAGACTCTGGCGCGCCGACCCGAGCTGCTCCTGCTGCGACCTGACCGCGGATTCATCAACGGCGACTTGCTGCCGATAGTTCGAATCATCGAGACGCGCGAGCACCGTTCCCTGCTCAACCCATTGTCCTTCGTCGAAGGGCAACTCGGTGATACGCGAAGTCACATCTCTGAAGCTCACCAGGCTCTGATGCGCCTCGATGTTGCCGGAGACGAGCAGGGAGTCCAGCAACGCAGCCTCGTTCATCGACCGCCAATACAGGAATGCGGCAATCCCCGCGATCAGAAACGCTCCCGCGATAACGAGGGCCGTTTTCCGTGAAGATCGTCGCGGCGTCTCGATGCCGGTTTTTTCTGCGATGGTCGTCTGCACATTCATGCGGATCGGGCTTCCCGGATTATTGACTTACGAGTCAGTCAATAATACCGTCCAGAACGTGTCAAGCGAAGCCGCACTGGTGCCCCGCCGGAAACCGCTCGGTTCGATGCGTCGGCGCCGCAAGGAACAACGCCCCGGCGAGATTATCGAAGCCGCGCTGCAGGAGTTCGGACGGCGCGGCTTCGCGGCCACCCGCCTCGAGGATGTTGCCGAACGCGCCGGTGTCACGAAGGGCACTATCTACGTCTACTTCAAGGACAAAGAGGAATTGTTCAAGGCGGCCGCACGCGGCTCGCTGGGATCTGCGCTCAGCGAGGTCGAAGCGCTTGCCGCCAACTTCGAAGGATCCGCGGAAGATCTGCTGCGTGCTCACTTCGAGGCCATCTATCTGAAGCTGGTGAGAATTCCCCGCTCGGGGCAGATCCTGCGATTGCTGATCGCGGAGGGTGCGCAATTTCCCGAGTTGGTCGACTTCTACTACCGGGAAATCATTAGCCATGGATTGAATATCCTGAAACGCGTGATTGCTCGCGGCGTTGCACGCGGCGAGTTCAGGCGAACCCGCGCGGCGGACTTCCCGCAAGTGGTGTTCGCTCCGGTCGTCTGCGCAATGGTCTGGAACCTCCTCCTCTCCAAGCGGCATCCGGTCGATTTCGATGCCTACGCGCGCGCACACATCGACCTGCTCATCAATGGGCTCAAAGCGCCCAAGGGAAAATGAGCGTCCAGCCTGGGCGGCCGACTACGTGTTGGCAGCCGATCGAAAGGGAATGTTTGAGTGGCGCGGGCGTCCCGCCCGTGATTCTCCTGCCCATCAACGGTGAGCCGTGGCACGCCGGAATCGAGTTCTTCCCGAGGGGGGCACCCTGCCAGCCGCTTTTGCCGCATCCTACCGATCGTTGACGCGCGCCCGATGTCCCTGTAGGCCAGCTCAAGCAAGGGTGTTGAGAAAGCCGGTCCGCAGGGGAAAGCTCTGCTCATCATCTCGACACTCCGCGAGGAGGCCCGCATATGGAATGCTCCTACGACCGTTCGGCGGAGGATCTCGGCAATATCGTCGCGCTCGAACACGTCAATGTAACCGTACCCGATCAGCAACTCGCCACCCTCTTCTACGTGGCGGGGCTGGGACTGACTCGCGATCCGTTCCTGATGACCGGCGTGAGCAACATGTGGATCAACGTCGGGCGCAGCCAGTTCCATCTGCCGGGCAATCAGCCGCAGGTGTTGCGCGGCCACGTCGGCCTGGTAATTCCCGATCGCGAGGCGCTGCTGAAGCGGCTCGGGCGCGTGCGCAAGCGCCTTGCCGAGACCAAGTTTGATTTCCACGAGCACGACTCATGCGTGGAGGCCGTTTGTCCGTGGGGTAACCGCATTCGCGCCTACCAGCCGCAGAAACGCTTCGGCCCGATCACGCTCGGCATTCCTTACGTCGAATTCGATGTGCCCGCGGGAAGCGCGGACGGTATCGCGCGCTTCTATCGCGAGATAATCGGCGCACCTGCGGCAGCGGCTGACGACGCGGAAGGACGCCATGCGCGCGTGCCGGTCGGTATCCGCCAGGATTTCATTTTCCGCGAGACCGATCGGCCGTCGCCGTCCTACGATGGCCATCACGTGCAGGTGTACGTCGCCGATTTCTCCGGACCGCATCGCCGTCTTGCGGAGCGATCGCTGGTCACCGAGGAAAGCGACCAACATCAATACCGGTTCAAGGACATCATCGATCTTGAGACGGGCGCGTTGTTGTTCACGATCGAACACGAAGTGCGCAGCATGAGACATCCGCTGTACATGCGGCCGCTGGTCAACCGCGATCCGGCGCAGAGCAATATGAACTACGCGCCGGGGCGGGACGGATGGAACTGGGCAACGCAATCGGATTGAAACCGGGCGTGCGGCGTTTCGTTTCGATTCTCGCGATGCTTCTAGCATTGGGTGTTGCCCGGCCTGGTTGGGCGCAATACGCGTGGATGATTCTGCCGCCTACTCCCACCTTGCCCAAGGCGGTGAGCAGCGGCCTCGCTCCCGTCAATGGCATCCGCCTGTGGTACGCGGAGTTCGGCCACGGCACACCGGTCATCATGCTTCATGGGGGCTTGGCCAACTCGGACTACTGGGGCTTGCAGGTGCGTGCGCTCGCTTCCCGCTACCACGTAATCGTGATGGACAGCCGCGGGCACGGGCGCAGCTCGCGGACGAACGCACCGATAAGCTACGACCTGATGTTTTCGGATGTGCTCGCGCTGATGGACTATTTGCATATCGACAAAGCCGCGATGGTCGGCTGGAGCTATGGGGCAATCGTCGGTCTGGACATCGCGATCCATCACCCGGACCGACTGACGCGACTGTTCGCGTTCGCAGCCAACTCGAATCCATCGGGCGTAAAGGATGTCAACCAGAGTCCGGTCTTCACTGCCATGATCGCCCGCGCGGCGAAGCAGTACGCGCAACTCTCGCCGACTCCCACCCAATACCAGTCGTTCCTCGCCGACATCGAGCACATGTGGGCAACCCAGCCCGATTTCACCGACGCCCAATTGAGGCATATTCCAGTGCCGACCTGGATAGTCGATGGGGACCACGACGAAGCGATCAAACGCGAAGATACCGATCACATGGCATCGCTGATCCCCGGAGCAGGCGAACTAATCCTGCCAGACGTAAGCCACTTCGCCTTTCTGCAGGACCCGGCGATGTTCAACGAAGCGTTGCTCCACTTTCTTTCACCCACCACCAGCGCGAACGCCGCCGCCGCGGCGCGCTAGGAGCCAACAACCTCCGGGTTGGGCTTCCCCTTGGGAGACCTTTGCACGGTCGCGCCAACGTGCCGTCACCCGCGCTCGGTAGGCGCGACAAGGATGGCGCGCATCGATCCACGCGGGCACCCATTCCTCTCCGCTCGGGGCTGGGTTTCGGCTCCAAGCAGGTCAAGCTCTCGCGCCTAAATTTTAGGCGAACCCAAATAAGTGTAGGGAAATAAAGGATAAATTGGGTTCGTTTTGTAAAAAA
>Ga0074044_10000592_pt1 | contig 34890 bp, 20 predicted proteins | sample BogForMeECP23OM1_FD_94443 | JGI IMG/M metagenome (GOLD analysis project Ga0074044, IMG submission 94443) | Bog forest soil microbial communities from Calvert Island, British Columbia, Canada - Bog Forest MetaG ECP23OM1 | ecosystem: Environmental > Terrestrial > Soil > Wetlands ...
ACTGGCGTCGGCCAGTGTGGATGTGAGCGTGGCGCCGCGGGACCTGCGGCTGGAATCGCAGGGCAACACCCATCGAGTGATTTTCAACGGAATGGTGCTGATCACCTACACCGACAGCAACAACGTGTACACCGCTGGGCAGCCCGGCATTGCCGCCGTTACCTTCAGCACCATTCTGACGTTCTCTGGCGGCGTGCTATAGCTGTAAAGCAGTTGGGGACACAGCCCATGTTTTGAAGGAGCTAGGCGACGACCCTCGCTTTGTACAGGCTTCTTTTTTCCCCCACCCATTTGCCTGGAATCGTACTCCACATCATTAGGAAGCGCAAAACACGATAGCTAATCTTCGAATTACGACCGAAAGGAGCTGATTTGTTATTTCCGTGTCTACTTGCCACCCATCCTCCAGGCATTGGCCCCAGACTGAACATTTCACTAAACTCCGACGCTGAAGTGGAATCGAAAGCAGTGTAGTAAAACTGGAGTAGTCGATCGTTCAGAAACAGTCAGAACCGATGCAGACGGATTGAATCCACTACGTTGTAACTGCTTGAGGGATAGAGTAAGACCGAAGTTTTCATAACGGTTCAGAAAAGTAGACACGTTTATGAGTCCGCTGCTCTAACCGCTGAGCTACGGGACCCACACTCCTCAAGATCCTACAAGAGAAAGGCTTAATGCAGCGATTCGCCTGCGACGGGATGGCTCCGCAGGTGTTGTCGACGTGCTGATAGGTACTTCGAAGCTCACAAATGGACATCGCTACAAAAAGGGAATAGCATCCCCGATGGGCGGCTAGGCTGCGGCTCGCCAGGAGATTGACGGAGTGGCGCAACGGGCGAAGGCGGACGAAATCATCGCAGCGGCCTTGGACTCTTTTCAGATTGAATTACCTTCCTGGGGCTTTGCGAATACTGGGACACGATTTGGCAAGTTTCTGCAGCCGGCGGCGGCGGCAACCATCGAAGAAAAATTCAGCGATGCAGGGGAAGTCCATCGCCTGACGGGCGTTTGCCCTACTATTGCATTGCATGTTCTTTGGGACTTGCCAGACGGGATGGCCGGTATCGCAAATATCAAGGCACTGGCCGAAAAGTTTCGCGTGCGGCCAGGGTCCATAAACCCGAACGTGTTTCAGGACCAGCTTTACAAACACGGTTCTGTGGGCAGTCCGGATTCCCACGCGCGGACGGCGGCGATGGCCCATCTGCTGCAAAGCACGGACTTGGCAAAACAACTGGACAGCCGCGACATTTCCCTGTGGTTTGCTGACGGTTCCAACTATCCCGGGACCGCAAATATTCGTCAGCGCCGAAAATGGTTTGAAGAAAGCCTTGCAAAACTTCATGAGCGGCTCGCTCCCGGCCAGCGGATGCTCGTCGAATATAAACCGTTCGAACCAGCTTTTTATCACACGGATATCGCGGACTGGGGCATGGCCTTATCCCTCGCGAAAAAAGCGGGGCCTAAGGGCAAGGTGCTCGTGGACACTGGGCACCACTATCAGGGGCAAAACATTGAGCAAATCGTCGCGTGGTTGCTGAGTGACGATATGCTTGGCGGGTTTCATTTTAACGACCGCCGCTACGCAGACGACGATTTGACGCTTGGGTCCATCGATCCATATCAGATTTTCAGAATCTTTCACGAGATTTCTTATTTTGAATGGGAGACGGGCAAACGGGCGGATGTAGCCTACATGATCGACCAGAGCCATAACTTGAAAGGCAAGATGGAAGCGATGATCCAGACGGTGACTACCGCGCAAGAACTATTCGCCAAGGCGGCCATCGTAGATCATGAGAAGCTTGCCGCGTGCCAGGCGAAATGTGCTCTGGTGGACGCAGAGATCTGCCTCAAAGAAGCCTTTTCAACGGATGTGCGGCCGGCAATCCGCGAGTGGGCTCGCTCCCACGGCCTGCCGGAGGATCCCTTGGACGCCTTTCGGAAGAGCGGCTATCTAGAACGGATCACCGAAGCACGTGGCAAGCGAAACGCCGCGTCGGTGTCGAGTTACGCTTAGAGTTCCGGAACTGCGAGATCTCTCCTGACAAATATGTCAGAAACACCTGACGGATCCACGTATCTTGCATTCGATCTGGGCGCCGAGAGCGGCCGCGCCATCCTAGGGCGTTTCAATTCCGGGCGATTAGCCATCGAAGAGATTGGGCGCTTCCGGAACGAGCCAGTGAACTATAACGGCGGCTTGCACTGGGATGTGCCGCGTTTGTGGCTGGAAATGAGGACGATACTGCGCTCCGTCGGATCCCACGGCGTCGATCGCCTGGATGGTATTGGCGTCGATACCTGGGGCGTGGATTATGCGCTGCTGGGAGAAAAAGGCGCGCTGCTTGAAAATCCGTTTCACTACCGTGACGCCAGGACCGACGGTCTGATGGAGCGTGCGTTGAGCATTCTGACTCCAGAGATGATCTACGGCACCACGGGAATCCAATTTCTGCCTTTTAATACTTTGTACCAACTGTACGCAACCCAACTCCTGACACCGCACATGTTGCAGATGGCAGAGCACTTTGTGACCGTCCCAGACTTGTTTTATTTCTGGCTGACCGGACAAATTGTTTGCGAGCGCACCAACGCGTCCACGACGCAGCTCCTCGACGTGCGCAAGAGAGAATGGGCCGTGGAACTTTTGCGCAAGCTGGGAATTCCCACTCATTTTCTTCCGCCGCTTGTGGATGCGGGCACAGTCGTGCGCCAGCTTCTTCCAGATCTCGCCGCCGGCGTTGATTCGCTCTCGGCAAGCACTGTAATTGTTCCCGCTTGCCACGACACCGGCTCAGCGTTTGCGGCCGTGCATTCCGGTAAAGAGGCGGCGCTGATCAGTTCGGGGACATGGTCGCTACTAGGCACGGAGTTGGCTGCCCCCGTGGTCACGGACGAGGCGCGCCGCCTGAATTTCACAAACGAGGGCGGCGTTGGCGGAACTGTGCGCCTGCTAAAAAATATCTGCGGATTGTGGCTCCTGGAGCGCTGCCGCAAAGATTGGCAGACCGGAGGAAAGACCATTGAATATCCGGAGTTATTCGCGCAAGCTGCCGCGGAGCCGCCATTGCAGCATTTAGTCGATCCGAATGACAGCTCTTTCGTTTTGCCACAAAACATGCCGAAGGCGATCGCGGCGTTTTGTGCGAAGAGTGGGCAACCGAGACCGCTCGGACTTGGCCAGGTGACGCGATGCATTTTGGAGAGTTTGGCGCTGAAGTATCGGCAGGTGCTGGAATCGTTGGAAAGCCTTGCGGAAACAAAATTTCAGGAGATCCGTATCGTGGGAGGAGGCTCGCGCATTGATTTGCTCAACCAGTTCACCGCGGATGCCGCTGACCGGCGGGTGCTTGCCGGCCCAGTCGAAGCGACGGCGCTTGGAAATCTTGCGATGCAAATGGTGGCGATGAACGCAGTGGCCTCACTCAGCGAAGCCCGCGAGATTATCGCGAAATGTTTTCCTCCGCGAGTTTTTGAGCCGAAGGAGACGGCTCGTTGGGAAGAAGCATACCAACGATTTCGCGCGCTGTCGGTCAAGTCCTCCGACTGACTCGTGCATCCGTTCAGCGGAGAAAGGCTTCTGGAAGTCCGCCGTCGACAGGAATGATGTGACCGGTGGTGCAACGCGCCTGTGCGCTGGCTAGAAACAGAATGGCGCGAGCGCAATCCGCCGGTTCGACCGGCTGGTGCGTCAGAGTTCGCTGTGCATAGAAGCCTGCCAATAGAGAGCGCAATTCGTCGTCGGTTTGCTCTTCTCGAAACGCAATCCCATATTTCTTGAGGGATGCGATCACGCGGTCGCGCGGAAACATCGTCGAGCCTTTGACCACCGCCGCAGGGCTTACGCCGTTCACGCGAATTCGCGGCGAAAGAGAAACTGCCAGCTCGCGTATAAGGTGGCTCACAGCCGCTTTGCTTACGTCGTAAGCCTCGCTGCCGCGCTTGGAAACTACGGCGTTGGCCGAACTGGTGAAGACCATCGACGCGGCGAGGTCCTGCTTGGAGAAAATCGCGGCGGCTTCATCAGCCAACAGATAATTGGCCGTGACGTTTAGATCGAGCGTGTTGTGCCACTGTTCATCCGAAATTCTCCCGTCGGGAGAGGACGGAAAAAGTGCCGCCGTGTTGATCAAACAATCGAAGCCGCCAAACGCGGCAACTACCGCACGCAACCCGCGGCGAATGGATTCGCGGTCACGAATATCGAGCGACAGAGCTAATACACTCTCTTTGCCGCAAAATGCCGTGGCCTCCACCGCAACGCCCTGCGCGGCTTCAAGGTCGCGGTCGGCGACGGCCACTTGAGCGCCACGCTGCGCGGCTTGCAGTGCGGCTTCACGCCCGATCCCGCTACCACCGCCAACGATTACAAAAACCTGGCGGCTGAACTCCTTCTCCGGTGGCTGACGTCGCAGCTTCGCTTCTTCCAAAGCCCAGTATTCGATGCGAAATGCTTCGGAAGGGGGCAGCGCGACATAGTTGTGTTTCACGGTAAACGCCGAGTGCGGCGCAGCCGGCCCCGCCTGCGGCACGCTGGCCGTTGGCTTTTCGCCATCGAGAGCTGTCGCGCCTTCCATCACGTGGATGGCGTTGACGTAAAACTCTCCGGTGATGCGCGCTTCGGTCTTGTTCTTGCCAAAGCTAAACATTCCTACGCCTGGCACCAGCACAACAGTAGGATTCGGATCGCGTATCGGTGGGGAATCGACAGTTGCGTGCGTCCCGTAGTAAAGCCGGTATTCTTCGCGATATTTCTTGATGGCTGGGTGGATGGAAGCATGAAATCCGGCGATATCGCTTGTGGGATTCCAATCGACAAATAATGGCCGAATCTTCGTTCGTATAAAATGATCGGGACAACTGGTTCCCAGATGGGCCAGCTCCGCCGCCCAATTCGAATCCACAAACTGCAAAACTTCTGGCGAGCCGCTGTAACTTCCAATCAGACGCTTCTCGCTGGATACCAGCCCCCGAATCACCGGAAAGATGCTCCTGGCAATTTCTTCGCGATCTTGGCGCATCGCATGATGTTGACCGCCAAAAACGGAACTGGTCTTGCCCTCAGCATTGCTAAGCACGAATTGGCCAATCTGATCGATGATCGTAATTGTGTTGAGGTAGCATCCGCGCTGTGTGTCGCCCCATGTAAACAGTCCATGTCCTCCTAGCATGATGCCATCACAGCCGGGATGACTTTTCACCGCATTTTCCATCATGAGACCCAGCTCAAACCCCGGACGCTGCCAGGGAACCCATGCGAGATGACGATGAAAGCGGCGATTGAATTCCTCGAGGCATTCGAGTCCGTTAGCCGTGGCAGCCAGCGCGATGCCCCAATCAGGATGAAGGTGGTCCACATGGCGAAACGGAAGAAAAGCATGCAAAGAGGTATCAATGGAAGCAGCCACGTTGTTCTTGCCGAAAGCGCAGAGCGGATAGAAATCCACCATCTCGTCTTCGTGGACGACGCCGCGATAGCGGCTCTTCAGGCTGACTAGCTTGTCGAGGAAAAGAGTAGCAAAGCCGCCGCGCTGAATGCTTCCGAGGTCCCCGCCGCTTCCTTTTACCCACAAAACATCCGCGGAAGCGCCGCTGACGGGATCGGTCTCGACGATTTTGGAGCTTGTGTTTCCGCCGCCAAAATTCGTTATACGTAGGTCGGCTCCCAGAAGATTCGAGCGATAGCGCAGCAATTCTGGCTCGTCTAATTTCGCGGCCAACTCCGCATCCCACAAATCTTTCAGATAGCGCAATGCGGGTACCGCGGGCCTGGAAGCACCCATAAATTCCTCCAAATGCGAAATGCAATCAGCGCAGCAATAGCGATTCCTGCGAAATAGAACGCAGTTATCTTACATGACGCAACGGTCATGCGCGAAGAGTCCGCGCTTTCCAGCCTCGCGAAATTATTGCCTCGCTCAACCTTCATCGAGTATCATCCGGCGGCGGTCGAGGTTTCCGAACCTTATGACCGGCGGCAGCATTCACATGCCTCCTCCCCCATTGCTTGAGATCAACGCCATCTGGAAATACTACGGCGGCACGGCGGCTCTACGTGACGTTTCCGCTTCTCTTCAAGATGGAGAGATTCTCGCGCTCATGGGACACAATGGCGCGGGAAAGTCGACCTTGGTGAAGATTCTCGCGGGCTCAACGCGGCAAGACTCCGGCGAGATCAAGGTGGGAGGAAAAGCGCTCCCGGGCGGAGTGCGCGAGGCCCGCACGGCCGGGATTGCCGTGATTTATCAGGACCTGAGCCTGTTTTCCAAACTGACGGTCGCGGAAAATATCGCTGGGACCCCGACGGGGCGGCTTAGTTATTCATTTCGAGCTGCAAAGCGAGCCGCTGCCGCGTGTTTGGAGCGCATCGAGACGAATTCCCCGCTTCTGGCGTTTCTGGACCGCACCGTGGACGAGCTTCCACTCGCCATGAGACAGCGCGTGGCCATCGCCCGCGCGCTCACATACGATTCGCGAATCCTCATTCTTGATGAGCCCACCGCCGCCCTTTCGCTTCAAGACACGGATCACCTGCTTACATATTTGCGCGAACTAGCTAGCGGCGGTGTTGGCGTAATGTTTGTCAGCCACCGGCTTTCCGATGTGCGGCGGATCGCAGACCGCTACTTGGTTCTGCGTGATGGCGCCGTCGCGCTTTCCGCAATGCCAGCAGAGCTCAGCGGAAACGCGCTGGCGCGCGCCATGTTCGGCGAGGCCGTGGAGAACTCAGCGGCTAAACCTGATCCCGCTGCCTGGCATAGGCAGAAAAGCGTACGGCAAGACGCGCTGACTGTGCGGAATCTGACTCGGCGCGGCGAATTTAGCAGCGTCTCTGTGACATTGCGCGCTGGTGAAATCGCCGTGCTAACAGGATTAACGGGATCGGGCCGCACGGAGTTTGCCGAATCGCTGGTAGGATTGCGGCGTTTTGACCGCGGAGAACTGAAGCTCTCTGGAAAACCGCTGACCTTTTCCGGTCCACGGAACGCGATGCGTCACGGTTTGGTCTATGTCCCGGAGGACCGGCTGCACGCGGGGCTCTTTGTCCGGCGTGGCACAGGGGAAAATCTGGTGGGCGCCACCGAGCATCTTCGGGCCCGATTCGGTTTTTTGGGCCAGGAAGCCGATAAAGCTCTGGCGGGAATTTCCGATTTTGGCATACGCTGCCAGGGACCGGATTCGACGCTGGAAACTCTGAGCGGAGGAAACCAGCAGAAAGTGTTGCTGGCGCGTTGGCATATGGCCGGTGCGCGCGTTTTGATCCTCGATGAACCTACCGCGGGTGTGGATGTAAGCGCCAAAGCAGAAATTCACAAGCGACTGCGGGAGTGGGCCGCCGCCGGCGCAGCTCTACTGGTCATCAGCTCGGAGACGGACGAAGTCCTCGACGTCGCCGATCGCATTTTGGTTTTTCATGTGGGCACTCTGGTTCTAGATGGCTTGCGTACTGAAATTAACCGCGAACAATTGATAGCCGCCATGCTGCATGGCAGCGCATCGGCGGAGCAAATGCCGGCGCAAACGCCGGGCGAGGCGTGATGGCTTCGAGCACACGCGCCTCCGAACGGCTGCGTCCGAATTTTCATCGCCACGAAATGAAACTGGCTTCCCTTTTGTTCCTGCTGGGGATTGCACTCGCCGTAGCTGCTCCGAGATTTTTTTCGTCACTAAACCTGGCGCTTCTGGCCAGAAGCATGGGTGTCCTGCTGATTGTTTCCGTCGGCATGCTGAACGTCATTTTGGCAGGAGGCATCGACGTCTCCGCTGGCGCCATTTTGGCGGTGGTCAGTGTTGTACTGGTGCGCCTCGGAAATCATGGGCTGCCAGCCTCCGTTGTGCTGCCGTTGGGTTTGTTGACAGGCGCTGGACTCGGCGCTGTAAACGCCGCGTTGATTGCCGAACTGCGAATTCCTCCAATCGTCGCCACCCTTGGCACCGCTGGGTTGTTTCGCGGGCTGCTTCTGGAGTGGACCCAGGGAGAATGGGAAAGTTCCATTCCGTCGTGGCTAAATGCTGTCGGAAGTCCGCGCTGGGGTGGATTGGATGCTTCCGTCTTGGCGGTGCTGCTGGTGATGCTGGCTGCCGCCTGGATACTGCATCGCACGCAGATCGGGCGCGCGTTGTTTCGATTCGGTGATTCACCAATCGCTGCTGCTCGCACAGGCATTTCTCCAAGGCAACCGATTTACTTCGCTTATATCTCTCTCGGCGTGTTGACCGCCATCGGCGCCGTCTTCTATTCGGCGCAGTTGGGCGCGGTGCAGGGCAACGCCGCAAATGGCTACGAACTCACGGTGATCGCCGCTGTCGTTCTTGGCGGCGCGGATATTTTGGGAGGACGCGGCAGCTTGCTAGGCACATTCCTGGGAGTGTTGCTGCTCTGTTCCCTACAACAAGCTTTGGTACTCCTCCACGTCGCTACCTTTTGGCAAAACATCGCCACTGGCGCCATCGTACTTCTCGGCGTGATCCTCAGCAGTGCCCCGCGGCTTCGCCGGCAGTTCTTGCTTCCGCTGAGTCCCTCTGCATGACTTCCCCGGCGTCTTATGAAAAGTCCGGAAAACACGCGCCGAAATTCTCCACGGCCGTGATGAAGCTGCGGATATCGGAAAGCCTACAGCCCGGTGTTGTTACGTTGCTGGTGCTATTTTTCTGTATTTACGCCGGCTACCGCAGCGGCGACTTTTGGTCAGTGCTGAATTGGCAGCTCCTCACGCAGCCGCTTGCCGAAGCGGGCTTGGTATCTCTCGGGATGATGTTCGTCATCGCCTGCGGAGGTATAGACCTTTCTGTGGGCGCAATCATAGGCGTCGCCGCAGTTACAGCGGGCATCACCGCACAACACAAGTTGCCTGTCTCGGAAATCGAGATCGCCGCACTGGCCGCGGGAATGCTATGCGGCGCTTTCAACGGGTTGCTTATCGGCATCCTTCGCCTCTCGTCGATCCTCGTGACGCTGGGCAGCATGATCCTTTTTAGCGGCGTCGCATTGGCCCTCAGCAATGGAAACAGCTTCGCAGGTTTTCCGGACGGTTTGCTTTGGTGGACTGACGCGACGCTCCTTGGCATTCCCGTGGAGTTTCTTCTCTTCCTGGCCGTCGCCGCGATTTCCGCGGTGCTTCTGCGCTACACGTTGTGGGGACATTACGTCATCGCGGTTGGCAGCAATCGTGTTGCGGCAAGATATTCCGGTTACCCAGTCGCTCTCGCTCTCTTTGGCGTTTACACCCTGCAGGGGCTGCTGTGCGGGATGACCGGCATTCTGCTCGTGGCGCGGCTTGCGAGCGCTCGCGCCGACATGGGTCAGGGTTTGATGTTGATGGCCATCGCCGCGGTAGTTCTCGGCGGCGCGCCGATTGCGGGCGGCTCAGCTTCCGTCATCGGAACACTCGTCGGCGTTGCCGCGTTTTACGTTGTTCAAGACGGTTTGCTGCTTCTCGATGTTCCGCCCTTCGTACAACATGCTCTCACCTCCGTCTTGCTTCTGGTAGCGGTCGCCGCCGGCATTCTGCTGCGAGGAAACCGGGAGGACCGGCGATGAAGAATCGTCATTGCCGCACCTTCACCAGCTTGGGGCTGGCCTTGCTTCTGCTGGCCACTGGTTGCTCTCGCCTGCCGCGCAACTCCAAGACGCTTTTCGTCATGGTGCCGAAATTGGTCGGCATTCCGTATTTCAACGCCGCTCGCGACGGCGCGTCGCAGGAAGCCGGGCGCCTGGGCCTCCATTTTTTCTACACGGGCCCCACCTCGGCAGACGCGAGCTTGCAGGTGGACGTCATTGCGGGATTGTTGGCAAGACATCCGGCTGTTCTTGCGGTCTCTTGCGATGACGCCAACGCACTGGCTCCCGTGCTCCGGCGCGCGCGCCGCTACGGCATCCCCGTGCTGACTTGGGACGCTGACGCGCAGCCAGACGCTCGCGATTGGTTTGTCAGCCAGGTCGAAGATGAAACTTTGGGTCGCCACGTCATGGATGTTCTAGCCGAACAGCTTGCAGGCCGCGGACAATACGCGATCATCACCGGTTCGCTGACCGCTTCGAATCTGAACGCCTGGCTCTACTGGATGAAAAAAGAGCAGCAGGAAAAATATCCTGAGATGGAATTGGTAGCAGTGGTCCCGGGCAATGACGATCAACAGCAATCGTTTGTGCAGGCACAGAGCTTATTGCAGGCCTATCCGAATTTGCGTGGATTCATCGGCAACAGTTCCGCCGCGCCACCGGCCATTGCCAGAGCCATCGAACAAGCGGGACTCTCCGGCCAAGTTGCGATCGCCGGACTCTCCACCCCCAATTTGATGCGGCACTACATCGAGAACAAAACGGTCAAGACGATAACGCTTTGGGATCCAGGAAAATTGGGCAGGCTGACTGCTGCCGTGGCAGCCATGATGCTGCGCCACGAAACTCCTCGCGATGGTATGGACGTTCCCGGCGTCGGACAAATCCGAGTGTTCCCGGAGGCCCACAAAATAGTAATGGGCTCGCCGCTGGATTTCACGCGAGAAAACATCGGCCAGTACTGGTTCTGAGTGTGGCTCCATCTCGAAATCAAACAAGCCCGAGCCGTTGCGCGCAGGACCGCAATATTTCCGGTTCCCAAGCAGGCCGCTCCAAACTCTTGGGATGCGTCCGCATCGAGGGAATTCGCCCCGTCAAGTGCAAAAAAGCGGCCGCCGAATGTTTGTAGGCAGGAACGGGTTCGCGGAAAGCGGCATTTCCCAGATATTGCAGGGCATCGGAAAGTGCGTAATAGGCCGGGTCTCCTGTTTTCCAAAGGCGATCTCGCTCCGCAAATTTTTCTGGTGCGAAGGTCGCAAGCCCCAGCAAATAGTCGGAGCCGTATTCAATCATGTCGATGCCAAGATCGTTGCCGGTGTAGATGCGGAAATCCGGGCGCCGCGCGTCGCGCAGCGCCAGCCGTTCGAGTTCCACGATCCGGTCCAACGAGGAGTGCTTGATCCCTTTCAATTCCGGAATATCCATCAAACCCTGTACAGTGTCCTCATCGAAAATCTCGCCGTTAGGGGCGAACATGGGTCCAAGCTCAAAACCCAGGACGCGCGGATAGCCATGGCAGACCGATTGATACGTCGCCACTTTTTGTCTGGACGCTTTCCCATGCAGCCGTGTCGTTTGAAATAGGATAGGTATGCCACCGATTTTGACGATAGCGTCCATCTGCTTTCTGAATAACGCAACCACCTCGCCGTTTCCTCCTTCGATGTACGCGCCGGCAACAAATGGCGCGTCCTTGCCCAACGCCTCTCGGGTCCAGCGGAGCACGTCAAGTTTTTCGGTATCGCTCAGATAATTTACGTACCCAGTGTCCATGTTCACCGCGTTCATCAATCCAGCGCGGTGCGTGGCCACGAGATGCCGCTGAAACGCCGCAACAGCGACTTTCCCGTCGGCTTCGTAAGGCAGCAGCGCCGCCGCGATGCCTTGCACTTCGCGATTTAGTTTCCGTCGCTCCTGTATCGTTTTGATGGTCATCCCAGGATTTTCCCGTATCGTCTCAACAAACCGCCCCGCTATCGACGCGCCTTGGCAACCTTGAGAAGCTCCGCCGACGTCGATTTTTTATAGTAGGCGTCCAATGGGTAGCAACCCGAAGGCAATCCGTTGCGCGGAGCCGTAGTGCAGTCGCTAAATGTTCTGCAAACCAGCCTGTGTTGAAATGCCCGGCTCTCCACCACATCCGAGAGCATCTCCGGATAGCTGAGCACCATGCGTCCCAATCCTACCGAATCCACCCAGCCTAGGCGTACCACCGCTTGCGCCACGTTCGGAAGAAAATCCTGTAAGTAACTGTACGCCGTCCCAACAATAATGAGTTTTGGAAAACGCTGCTTTAGCTGCTGTACCACTTCCATTTGCCGCGCCACACCAACCAGAGGATCCTCGGGCGGCCGATATCCGTCCGAAGGCGGATAAAACGCCGGCCGTTGAATGTGCGGACAGTAGTAGGGGCTCCCCGCCGTAAGATTCACAAGGCAGATATCTAACTCCTCCATTAGAGTGAAGAAACGCAACGTCTCGGTGAGATCCGATTGCGTCGGATCGTTCTGGTCGATTCCGAATCCCCAGCGATAAGGAATCAATTGCTGATGTTCCTCGGGAACACCTGGTCCCGGCTTTCCGGGGGTCGAAAGCAAAGGATCCGGGCGAAAAGGAATCGCGTCAAACGCCGAAAGCCGCACTCCAATCTGCAATCCAGGTGCAGCCGCGCGTATTCCTTGCACTACTTCTTTCAAGAACCGCGTGCGATTCTCGAAGCTCCCACCGTACTTCCCTTCTCGAGTGTGAGCGCTGAGAAATTCGTGTCCCAGATAACCGTGGCAATGCTTGATATCCACAAAGTCGAAGCCCAGTTCGCACGCCATGCGCGCGGCGCTATGAAACTGTTCGATGATTTTTTCGATTTCCGCGTCGGTCAGCACCGGATAGTCTGAAGACAAATTCAGCCGGCGGTCCAAGAGCGGGTGGCGGTACAGAATGCGCGGTTCAGGATGGCCCTTTTGGTTCGGGCAACTATAACGGCCCGAATGTGTCAATTGCAGCCCAATGAACAGGCCTTCATCTGATACCGAAACTTGGCGGTGTTCCCCAATAAGCGCCGCCCTCAACCGCGCCAATCCTTCTTGCGTGTGCGATGCCGCCAAGAGCTGATTCGGATTGGCGCGCCCCTCCTGGCAAACGGCAACCGCTTCACCGCCCCAGATCAGTTTTGCTCCACTGCGCCCAAACCGTTGCCATCGGCGAAGCGTATATTCGCTGGGGTTGCCGTCTCGCGTTCCATCCCAGCCTTCCATGGGATTGACTGCCAAACGATTGCCAATCTTGATGCCTCCCCGGATGATTGGCTGCGTCAGTGGCGACTCCACTCCGCGAAGGAGTTCGCGATCGCAAGGAATTGTTAGGTGCAGCGCCGCAAGATGTTCTTCAAAGTGAGCGACATCACGAATGCTGCCCAAACGTAAGATTTCGCCTGGGTTCATGCGGCGTCTCCGGGCGGGGAGTGCAAATTTTTATCCGTGGAATTCTCGCGCGTCGCCGCTAGACATCGCACAAATCCGCCGCTTGCCGCAGCGAGGTAAGCGGGTCGCGCGAAGGCACGAATTCGTGCGCCACGTAGCCTTGAAAGTTGGCTGCCACGATTCCGCGCATCACTCCATCCCATTGCACTTCCTGCGTACCGTCGAGCTCATGCCGTCCGGGAACGCCACCCGTGTGAAAATGCCCCAGCCACTGAATGTTCTGCTGGATGGTACGAATCAGGTCGCCTTCCATGATCTGCATGTGGTAGATGTCATACAGCAGCTTGACGCGCGGCGAGTTCACGGCTTGCATCACTTGCACTCCCCAGACAGTGTGATCGCACATGTAATCCTTGTGGTCCACCTTGCTGTTGAGAAGTTCCAGGCAGATGGTAACGCCGTGGTCTTCGGCAATTTTCTTCACACGGTTGAGCCCTAAAATCGTGTTTTTAGCACCCTCTTCGTCGGACATTCCCGCGCGGTTTCCCGAGAAGGTAATCACGTTCGGCACGCCAGCCCTCGCCGCCAGCGGAATGTATTTGCGAAAGCCCTCTTCGATTCTTGCGTGGTTCTCAACGCGGTTCATGGCGCTGCCAATCTCACCCCCATCGGCGTAGCCCATGGTGCAAGTCAAGCCATGACGCCCAGGTACTTCGTATTCATCCGGATTCAACAGATCGACGCCCTTCAAACCGATCTGAGCCGCGTAAGCGCAGAGTTCGTCGAGCGGAATCTGCTTGTAACACCAGCGTGAAACCGATTGCTTGATATGGCCCTTGCGCTGGATCGGCGCCTTCTGCTCCTGCCATGACATGGATGGGATGGAAGCCATGGTAGCTCCCGAGATTGCAGTCCTCAGCATCGTGCGTCGCGTTAGTTTAGTCATAGGAGTTCACCCAAAGTGTACCGGAGAACGCGGAATATGGGCCAGCGAACCCTACCGAGCGGTAGCCCGGCCGGTCGTCGTTGAAGGTAAAAAAAACGAGTGTTCACAGAGCTCCTTTTCTTACGCGAGTGCCAGATCCAGCTTTGTGACTGAGGCCGGCGGAAAAATGTAGCGCAAAGTCTTCGAGCTAACTTCTTTATCGCTCGTTTGAGGTTTCACCACTTCTCTTTGGTCGAAAGTATTGTGCGCATGGATGTCCGGATGTGTGAGTGTTGTGGCCTCAAAGGATTTTATGCCGGCGCCGCGAATGGCAACTTCCGCCTCGCTTGACTCGCTCACATGAGCGTTTACGACCGTAAGCACCAACTGCTTTTCATGAAGCGACGCCGACCCTTTGAGCCTCCAAAACGTTGCCGGTTTGCCGTCGCGATCGTAGTGAATCAGGGGCGACGAAAAAATAGTGCGCAGTGCTTGGCCGCCCTGGTGTGGGGCATACATCCCGAATACATGGCCGACGGGAGTCACGCAAAACTTGTTCTCATGCGCAAGATACAAGCTGTTCAAGCAATTAATCAACTGGGCGCAATTCGCCATCGCGACCTTCTCAGGATGCCGGTTAAAAAGATCTAAAGTCATTCCGCTGAACACCGCATCGCGAAGCGTCGGCATTTGTTCCAATTGATCTCCCGGCGTCGCCTCGCTCCCTGGCCGGTACCACGGCCCCCATTCATCGACCACCAGCTTGACCAAGTGCTCCCGATCGATTTCTCCCATGACCTGCCAGTGCCCATTGATCAGCGATTCCATGCGCTCACCTTCGCGCAGCAACTCATACCAGTCCACAGCGTCGAACTTCAGAGCATCTCCTTTTCCTTGGACCCAATCCGTTGTGCGTCCGCGGCTGAGATTCCAGGAGTAGTGGTGTAACGCCCAGCCATAGAGAGAATGCAACCGCCCATTTCCTTTACGAACGAGTTCCTGAAAAAACTCCCTCGTCCAATTCCATTCGTCAGTATTCGGACCGGACCCGATGAATGACAGTTGCTGCCCATAGCGGGGTACCCACTCCGTGTATCGTCTGAACTCGACTGCGTATTCTTGCGCGGTGAAATTTCCGCCGCAACCCCACGATTCATTCCCGACGCCCCAAAAATGCACTCCGAAGGGATCAGGAAAGCCAGCCCCGGCACGCTCCTCCGCCAAAGTGGTGCTCCCCGCCGGAGAATTACAGTATTCAACCCAACGGTAGAACTCCTCGGCGGGGAGGCTGCGAACGTTCGCCGCGAGATATGGTTCGCATCCGATCAGTTTGCAGAAGTTCAAAAACTCATTTGTACCGAACCGATTTGTTTCGTATCTGTGATTAGCAGGCGCCGAGCTGCTCTCCGAGTCATTCCAGAAATTCGTGCGCCGCGGCCGTTTGGCCGCCGGTCCTATCCCATCACGCCAATCGTAGCTGTCCGCGAAGCAGCCTCCCGGATAGCGAACAACCGGGGCCTTAATTTTGCGCATTTCATCAACGAGTTCCTTGCGAATTCCATTTACATTAGGAATTTTGGAATCCTCGCCAACCCAGATGCCGTCGTAAATTACGCCTCCCAGATGCTCCGCAAAATGACCGTAGATATTCGGGGAGATAATTCCCAAGGGCTCTTCGAGAAGCACCTCGATATGAGCGTCTGTGGCCCCTGAATCCCTTGCATCGAAAAACGGCGAGTTCTTAATAAAAAGCCAAGCTCCGCCGGCGGAGAGCGAGTTGTACAAGAACCTTCGGCGTCCTACCACTCTCATGCACCTCTGACTAACATTTGCGTCGCGTATAATAATCGCACGCTCCGCCCAGACTAAAGGTTTCTTTCACGACCTCAGGGAGCTTGTCGATGATCCAGCGCAGACGACACCGCGCTCCCGCGCCGCAGAACCTTGCACACGAATACGGCCTCAGTCGAGAAAGCACATAGTAAAACGTTTAACCTGCACCCCGCCAACTTCTGGATTTTTCTATTTGCTCCTTTTTCTTTCAGATCCTCAGGCCATCCAGGAAAGCAGGGTCTTGAGATCGGTTGCCGTGGTCGACTCGGTTCCGCGGGGCATGGAAGGACCAATGGCCACCGCTACGCTGTGATTCTCGAACCACACCAGGAACGATGATTGCTCGGCTCCCGGCAACCGTTGCTGATTCAGCCAGTTGTAATAGGCTCCCATATCCGCATCCATCAGCGAACCCAGCGGATCGAGTTCCACTTGGGCGTCGCCTCCAGAGAGCATCTCATTCATGGGCTTTTGCCGCTGTCGCGGGGCGAATCGGACCAGCAACGTAACCGGCTGAGCGCGTCGCAACGCTTCGCGTGCCGCCCATTGCGCGAAAGTCGTGCTGAATATTTGCGTGCCCGATCCCTCAGTTAGTAGCTTGACCTGAAAACGATCCAGCACCGCGTCCCGTGATTTGTCCGCGATCCCTGGCAAGCCAGAATCCACTCCCCGATCCAGACCAAGGTCCGCTGGGCGCATTTGCGCGAGCAACGTGCGCAGTGTCTCGGGCCCCATGCCAGGCCTCTCGATCTCCACGCGTATCTTGCTCGATAAAGCCGCCCGCGCCGGCGCCAGAGCGTGATAAGAGACGCACGTAAGCGCGGCGTCGTGGGCCGCTTCTTGCCCGCCATCGATATACCAGTGTCCTTGAACCACGGGATGCGATTTGGCTCGGGCGGCCACTACTTCCAGAATCTGCTTCAACCCATTCTCCGGCTGGACACGGCTGAAATACACTCCGTGCGGACGCAGTTTGCGGAACAGCGGCTCTTCAGGTGCGGTAACTCCCTGGCCGATGACGGTAATTCCCAGCCTAGGCATCGCGGGTTCTTCCGGCGGCACCGCCGCCCGCAAACGCTCCGCGTAAGCCAGCGCCGCTAGGCGAAAAGCATCCAGTTGGTGCGTCGTCCAGAGGTACGCCGAAAGCTGTTCGACAAACTGCGCAGGCGCGTTTACCCAATCGAATTGCTCGAGCTGCGAGGAAAGACGGATTTGCGTGAACCCCTGAAACCAATCCTTTGTCTGTTCCGGCGAAAGCGAGTTTAGATGAGCCAGTTCTCTCTCCAGCGCTTTACGCTCAGCGGGGAACTTGAAATCGTAATCGATGACCTCTCTCAATAGGCTGGGCAAGAAGCTCAGCGGCAGGCGCTGCAGTGCGGTTAGATCCTCCGTGGCAAGCTTTCGCGCTTCCGGCGGATAGCCGCTGAATTGCTCGGGCTTGAGGTCGGCGGGCAGCATAGTGTTACGCTAGCTCAACGATGGGTTTACCCTGCGCGAGCGACGCGGAAAATCCGAGGATCGACCCGATAGAAGGTACGAGATCAGTGGAATCCAGCGCGCGGTCGATTACCACACCTTCGCGAACGCCGGCTCCCATAGCCATCATCCAGGTCGTGCGAGAAAGAGCATCGCCAGTGCGATGGTGCTGAAATCCATTGCCGCCGGAATCGTCATCGGAGTCGCGGCCAAAATCCGGAAGGATGAACAGCGTGGTGTTGCCGGCGTATTCAGGCTCCGTCTGAATTGTTTTCCAGAGCTCCGCGCAAAGGCGATCGGTGCGGCGGATACCCTCGATATAGAGCGAATACGCACCCGCATGCGCAATATCGATGTCGTGCAAGGTGATCCACAAAAGGCTGGGCGCGAGTTGTTGCATGAGCTGGCGAGTGATGAAGACGGAGAGTTCATCGGGACTCGAAAGCGTGCGTGCATGCTTTTTGAAATCGTCCACGGAGAGCTTCAACAGCATCTCCAATTGTTGCAGCTCAAACTCGCTGCCTCCAAGCTCTGGCGTGTAAAAGGGCGTCTCGTAGTTATCGCGCAATAAATGTTCGTAGTCCGCGCCGCCGGACGTGGCCGCCGTTAACAGATGCTTGGGCAAAATCACTCCGGCGCCAAAACCTGGGCCGTAGGCGCGATTATTGCTTTCGCCGATGCGATTAAAACCATTGCTCGGTGCAACCACCCACGCATCAGACGAGGGGCGCTTCAATTCCTTCCGAAAATACTCGAACGCCGTCGGGTGTTCCGGAGGGAGCGACGCGAAGTTGTTGACAGTCTCATAGACTCCCGTGGCCAGGCTGGCCGTGGCCACATAGTGCCCGAGAATGCCACGGTTGATGACTTGCGTGAAAAAAGTGGACCGCGGAATCAGTTCCCGCATGAGGTTCGGTATGTTCACCTGACCTTCCGGCGCAAACGTTTCCTGGTCGCGCGCGCCGCCCCCGAAGGTAATGACGACAACCTTTCTCTTCCTTTGGGGAACTCCGGTGCGGGCAAGCACTCCAGAACCAAGCAAAGTGCTGCCCAGGGTGACGCCCGCGGCGCTGCGCAAAAACTCGCGGCGAGTGAAGGCGAGTTGTCTGGCAATTTGCACAGGGCTAGGGGCTTGATTACCTACCCCCAGCGTCGACGGCCCCGCCGGAATCCGATCTGTCTTAGCGTGCCATGGCATGTGGTAGGTCACTGTAAACGCGATGCTTAGCGTAAGCTACGCCGCGCCTCCATCGAAGTCAAGCATTGGCACGACGTAGCGTCGCCGCCAGATATCTGCCTCTCTTCCGGCTGGCCGGGTCGGTGAGCAAACAGGCCGAGCATTTAACCGCATGGTTAAATACACTTGCAGAATCCACTAACGTACCCCATACCTCGCGCCCCCCAACGGCAATCATGGCTTTCCGGACGGGCTGTCCTTTGCCGCATAGACGAATTGCCGAATCTCCGCCCTTTGTTTTTCGAGATCCTCGAGATGCTGCTCACGGATCTTCTGATAAATCTCAAGTTGCTCTTGCGCGGGTCCCTTCTGGCCGGTACGAACATAAGCCTGTCCCAAGCGGTAGTGGGCGTCGGCAAGATCGGGATTCAGCTCTAGCGCCCGGACATACTCCGGGATGGCCTCGGGATATTTACTCTGGTCGGAATATAGATTACCTAACTGCAGATGCGACTCGGCCAACTTGGGATCGAGGTCGAGAGAATTTTTGAGCAGGGTTTCGATTTGGTGGAGATCCAGTGTCGGGTCCTGAGCCCTCTTTCCCTTCCATAGACTCATCGCGTAGTAGTACAGGGCTTGACCATTCCGCGGCTGGAGTTCGGAGAAACGGCGGAATCGCTGGATGACCTCGTCGGCCTGTCCCGGCGAACTGTCGTAAGCCCTGGACAAAAATAGATAACAACTAGGATCGGAAGGGTTTAGATCCGCCGCCCGGAGCAATGATTTGACGGCCTCATCATAGTTGCCGTGCGCATAGAGAGCCATCCCGAGACCGATCGCCACTCGCTGGGACGCTGGATAGCGTTGGGCGGCATCCTGGAAGACTTCTATGGCTGGCCCGAGGGTTCGATGAAGAAGTAGCTCACTACCCCAATCGAACAAATTACTCTCGCTTGGATCGGCGTGGGCGGCAAGTTCATATTCGTTCGCTGCCGCCACAAACTTCCCATCTTTTTCTTCCACCTCGCCGAGCAGATTGTGCAGTTCGGCTGTGTTCTTCAGTCTCAGCAACTCCTGAATCTGTTGCCGAGCTTCGGCGAGGCGCCCGGTGAGAAGGTAGGTCAGAGACAAGTCGTAACCATTGTCGTAAGAGGACGGTTCGATGCGTTGGGCCCGCTCAAGGAAGGGCACCGCATCCGCCATTCTTTTGGATTGGACGTAGAACTCCCCGAGGTTGTGATTGGTGTCGAAGTTTTGTGGCTCGAGTTCGGCGGCCTTCTTAAACTGCTCTCCCGCACCTTCGAGCTTTCCCAAGCGGACGAGATTGGCTGCGAGATTGGTCCGCGCGGGGGCGGAGCGGGGGTTCAGCCGTACGGCTTTATCAAGGTGTGCGTTGGCAATCGCATCCTGGGACTCCGCAGAGTAAACCAGGCCCAGAAGCTCATGAACTTCAAAACTTTCCGGGGCTTGCTTGAGCAGACTCTCCAGCTTTGTGGCCGCTTCGGCAAAGTGCCCTGCGTCGTATTGAGCGACAGCGGCCTGGAACTCGTGGTCTAGCTGTTGGTCCTGGTTGGCGCGGGCCGTCACCATGGACGCGCATGCCAAGAGAAGAAGAGCAGGCCTGGTAGATCGGCTTCCGATGAACACGGCCTTCCTAGATTATCACTGCACAACGAGACGAGGAAAGTTCGAGCAAAAAAGGGTTCCCCGCAGAGCGCCCTCGACGAGCACTCTGCGGGGAGGTGTGTGGCAAACTTAGAAGTACAGCTTCAGAGCGAACTGGATCTGCCGCGGATCGTAGGGAGCATCGCGCGTGGAACCAATTTCGCCGAAGGTAGAACTGTTGAAATTGCCCGAGTTGGAGATCGCGACAACGCCGTTACCGCCGAAATTCGGAGCGTTGAAGTTCGGATGATTAAATATGTTGAAGATCTCCGCGCGGAACTGCAGGCGGAAGCGCTCATTGATCGGGATGTCCTTGAAGACGGAAAAGTCCAGCCTGTGGAATCCCGGTCCGGGCACCTGCGTCACGCCGCCCAAAGCGGCAGCGCCGGTCAGAGGCACGCATCCTGCAGGCGTACCGGGCTCCGGAACCGGAGGGGCACCAGGGGTTGCACCAGCGCCTAGCACACAAGGCTGAGTAAACGCTTTCGGATTGCCATACCAGCTCAAGAGGCCATTCGAGTCGTTGTGGAGTCCAAGGTCCAGCGGTTGTCCAGTATAGAGAGCACCGCAACCCAAGGAAGAAGCGGTACCGCTGGGGCAGCCGATGCTGATCGGCTGGCCGCCCTGCAAGGTGGTACTCCAGTTGATGCTCCAGCCTCCCACCACCTTATCCATAGCCCCTGTGGCGCCCGACATCAAGCGCTTGCCCTTGCCGAAAGGCAGCTCATAGCCGCCGCTGAAGTGGAAGACATTCCGGATGTCGAAATCCGCCAAACCGTAGTCGAATGCCATTCCGAGTCCAGGAACCTGCGGTGCGCGGTAACCTGCCACGCTCCCGCCGTTTAGCAAGTCGCCGGCATCCGACATCGTCTTGGAGTAGGTATAGGTGAACAGGAAGTTGAGTCCGTCTGCAAAGCGCTTTTCCACTTTGGTTTGGAGCGAATGATAAGCGCTCATGCCCGCTGTGGCTGCATAGCTGGAGCCGTATCCGAAATCCGGGAATGGCACGAGTGTGCTCTCCGGCGTGCTTGCGGCCGCGATGGTTGTGGGTTCGTTGGAGCCTGGAAACGACTCCAAATGCCGCGCCAGCGAGGTCACGTAGCCAGCTTGCAGAGACATAGAAGGCGTCAACTGGTATTGGAGGGTCAAATTGCCGCCCATCGAATACGGGGTGTCGTAATTAAACTGAATCCCGCGCAATGCCAAGCCGCTGGCATTGACTTCGAGCGGGGTCAGAGAATTACAAGAAAATCCCGCCTCAAAAATCGCAACCCCGTTTGGCGGCACGCCACCCGCCGTCGCGCAATTCGCGAAGGGAGTGCCCGCGCTAATGGGAGTTACGTCGTTGGGCGAGGAGTATTGGAAGTTGAACTGGAAGGGATAGTTTTCGCCAAGGTTTGGTGAAAACCCACGGTTTTCAAAACCATTGAAAAAGATTCCAAACCCGCCACGAACAACGAGCTTCGGGGTGAACTGATAGGCGAAGCCGACACGGGGAGCCCAATTGTTGTTCTGTGATTTCCCTAGGCCTGCCCCGTAGGCATTTGTGTTTTCGCACAGGATATTGTCCGTAGCTAGCAACGTAGTGAAACTCGTTGAAAGGTCAACTCCGGGGGAGCATGAGGTAGAAGCGGGCAGCAAGTACGCCGCCTGTCCGAACGGTCCACCGGCTGGGATGAAGTTTGCCTGGTTGGAATGGTGTTCGAAAACCAACCCAAAAAAGTCGTAGCGTAAGCCGATGTTCACGGTCAGTTTACGGCTGATCTTCCAATCGTCGTTGAAGTAGCCGCCGTAGTAGTTCTTGCCGTTGTCCGTGAGCGAAATGTTGGACAAATCCACCCCGCTTGCGCCTCCGACGTAGTTGATCCCACCAGCCACGGTCGAGGCGGTCGGCGTTAGCAGGAAGTCCGCACGGCCGGTATTGCCGCTGTCGACCGTGGGCACTTCCGTGTAATCGCCGTTGTAATCATACTCGCCGCGCGACCAGGGTGGCTGCAACGTCGAGAACTTAACGTGCTGGAACTCGAACCCCATTTTGAACGTATGCTTGCCGTAAATTTTTGTGACGCTGTCAGTCAGCTGGAACGTGGAACTGACTTCGTCTGAAGGCAGGAAGGCGTTACTCCCAAGCGTGGCCAGCCCGTTGATTCCGAAGGCTGGAAGTCCGCCATTCAAAGACACCTGCGGGACATCCAAAATGCCAAACTCTCCAGGAATGTTCGTTAGATCATCTGCGGATGGTGAAACGCGCGTTGTGTGAAGGTAATTGAACCCCAGTCGAACCTCGTTAATTAGAGTCGGAGAAAACGTGTGCGTGTAACCTATCGCGGTCTGTTCCGCAATCGCCGTCTGGTCTCCCTGTTGGAAGCCGCCGCCGTCCGCAACGCCTCCGAAAATTCCGGGAATGAATTGCGGGTCGTCCACCAAGCTGAACCGGAAGAAGAGCTGGTTTTTCTCGTTGAAGTTGATGTCCATCCGCGTATCGAAAGAGTTGCTGTGTTCATACAGCTTTGGCGAATTGGCGTAGTTTGAGAAAAGCGAACCCACCGCATTGGTTGTGGGCAACGGATACAAGTTCAAGAGTGCTATGGCGTTCTGGTCTAGGCGATTAGCAGGGAGGATGTTCAGGCCCGGGCAGGCCGTGAGCGAAATGGTCGTTAAATTGGGAGCACATCCGAATGGGTCGCGGGCATACCCGACGACCGTCCCCGTAGTCTGGCCCGTCCGACACGCTGGATCTGGCAGACCGCTGATCGGATCGACCTCGCCGCAGAGAAGCGGGCGCGTCGTGGCAGGGTCCAAGATGGTCCCCTGGGGCATCGTGCGCCCCAAGGCGTCGGTAACCGTGCCCGATTGCGCGAGGATGAGATCCTGGAAGTTAGTGTAAGCGTTGGCACCGCTGCCGCGCTCTGCCACGCTGGGAACTGAGCCGCTCAGAATCGTTCCTTGAACCCGGCGCAAGGCTTGGTAGTCGCCGAAGAGGAATACTTTGTTCTTGCCGTTAAATACCTTCGGGATGTAGAGAGGTCCACCGGCGGTAAAGCCGAATTGGTTCTGCTGCAAATCGCCTTTTGGCACCTGATGCTGGTTTTCAAAGAAGTCGGCGGCATCAAGGTGGTCGTTCCTGAAAAATTCCCATACGTCGCCATGGAACTCGTTTGTGCCGGACTTGATGGTGGCATTGAGAACGGCGGCGCCGGAGCGGCCAAATTCGGCGCTGAAGTCCGAGGTTTGCACCTTGAACTCTTCAACGGCATCGACGGGAGGAAGAACAACGAAGTTCGTGCCATTGAGAAAGTCTACGGTGTCCGAATTGTTGTCGATGCCGTCAAGCAAGTAATTGTTCTGAGCTGCGCGAAGGCCATTGGCTGTGAAGGCTCCGCTTGCCGCATTGCCGCGCGTGTCGGCCTGAGGGGTGTTGACACCGGCAGCAAGCTGGGCGAGGAACGTAAAATTCCGGCCGTTCAGAGGAAGATCGTTGACGCTTTTTGAATCGATGACTTGGCCCACGGAAGCGTCTTGGGATTGCAACACGGGAGCGGCGGCAGTGACCTCGACGGTGGTGGTGACATTGCCGGGTTTCAGCGTGAAATCCGCGACCACGTTCTCGCCGACGTTTACGGAAACGTGCGGCCGCGTGATCGTCTCGAACCCTTGAAATGTCACGGTGAGCTTATAGCTCCCGATTCTTACCGGCGTAAATTTGTACCCGCCATCGTTCCCCGTGGTGGTGGAGAGGGCAGCGCTCGTACCTTCGTTGGTGAGTGTGACCGTGGCGCCATGGACGGCCGAACCCGAAGCATCTGTAACAGTCCCCAAGATGGCGCCGGCATCCACTTGAGCGCGGAGCGGTGTTACGCACAAGAGCATAAGCACAAATGCGGTGGTCATCCCCAAGAATACTCGCCCGATCAGCCTTGAACCTGCCATTCGCTTCATGAACTTCCTCCTCGGCACCAGCACAGTGCCGTTTTTCGCGCTGTCAGCACCAGAGTGGGCTATTCACCCACAAAGCCCGCCAAGCCGTTAATTGTTCCAACGGCCAAGCTACGGGATCGATCCTGTGATCGAACCCTCGGGCTATAAAACTCTGCGCCTCGCGCCACGAACGTCAGTTAATTGGACAATCCCAAAGCCCCGGAAAGAGCGCAAATCACTTCACCCCAATTAAACGACCGCAAAGCACTTAACCGCTTAACCTGGCTAATATCACTATAATTTGCGTAGTGTCAAGCACTTTTTTTGCTTTATACTCTCAGCCGTTGCCGGACTCCCAGTTATTCAGGCTCAGGCGTAGCTTCGGAGTTGGTCGAGGAAAGCGAAATGTTTGCGTTATGGGTCTAACGATTCGTGATGTCGCCAAGGCTGCGGGTGTGTCCACTGCCACGGTCTCCAATGTCTTGAACAAGACAGGCAAGGTCGGCCCGCGCACGCACCGCCTCGTGCTCCTGACCGTGAAGCGTCTCGGCTATTTTCCGAACGCCCACGCGCGTCACCTGGCTTCGCGTGACAGCCGCACACTCGGAATCATAGTCTCGGACATCGTGAACCCCTTCTTTCCCGAGGTCATCAAGAGTTTCGAAACACGCGCGCGGCAACTTGGTTACGACGCCATTCTCAGCGATACGAATTACGATCCGCGGAGAACCCGTGAAGCTGCGGAGCGCATGATGGAGCACAATGTGCGCGGCGTGGCGATTATGACGTCCGAGATCAGCTCGCAACTCATCCAGGAACTGGAACGAAGAAGGATTGCTGTCACCTTCCTGGATCTCGCGCCTGTTCGAGGCTATGTGAGCAAGCTGCGTATCGACTACTTTTCGGGAATCAAGCAAATTGTGGTGTACCTCCATAAGTGTGGGCACAGGCGAATTGCCTTCATCGCCGGGCGGCCAAAGCTCAAATCCAACATCGCAAGGTTGGAAGCCTACGAAAGTTGCATGCGGGATTTGGGACTTGAACCTGGACCAATCGTGCACGGAGACTTGCGTTTCGAAGGCGGTTTGGCGGCCGGCTTGAATATCGCAAAATTATCGGCAAGACCGACCGCGGTAATGGCCGTGAACGATCTCACGGCTGTGGGCGTCATCAAGGGATTGTTGAAAGGCGGCTGTCGCGTGCCCGAAGATATTTCGGTTACGGGGTTTGATAACACACGCCTGGCCGAATACAGCAACCCTTCGCTCACAACCGTGGACATCCACCGGGACATGCTGGGGCAGATGGCCGCAGACGCTCTTCATGAACTCTCTTGCTCCGCCAATCCTCAAGGCAGGGAATACCACATTCCCGCGGAACTGATTTTGCGAGATTCTTCCGGGCCCGCTCCCGCCGAAAAGTCCTAATCGAAATCCCGGCGCTTTGCTTTTCTCACACGAAGTCCGCTGCGGAGGCTTCTGTGGCGTCGATGACGCCACGTTGTTCTTTGGAACAACTTCCCCCGGATGCTAGCATGCGAAGGCCGACGAAACACGGCGGGGAAACCTAAGAATGGCGCGTCAAAAAGAAGAAGAGCACGCTTCCTCACGACGCACCTTCCTGCAGCAGATGCGCTGGGCGCCGGTGCTTTTGCTTCCAGCGCCGCTCTATTCGTCACCCTTCCGGCCACTCCTCGCAGGAGTTTCGGGCACTGGTCACCCGTCTTTCGACTTCGCTGATTTTCGTGTAATTCCCCACTATCCGGCAAAATCTCCGCTAGATGATGTTCTTCGCAAGGTTCTTCCGGGTACGGATGAATACATCACGGAGAAGTATGCGTTCGAAATCCTGCTGTTGCTAGATGGCTGGAGCCGCGCAGTCAAGGAGGGGCCGCCGGCGCTCGACACTCTGGCGAAATTTCTGGACCCCTCTCTTGAAGCGTGTTCGCTGGTTCCCATCCAGCAAAGCACTCTGCGCTCCGCGCATGGGATCGAGGTCTTTCGGAGGAAATTTGCGACTAACGTCGCATCAGGCCGCGAGCGATTTCTCCAGGAGATCAAAATCTATCTGGCCTCCCTGTCACGCGTGGAGACAGCTGAATTTGAAATTACCGGGATTGAGGAACTCGCCGGCTCTTCGCCGCTGGTACACATCGAAATTCGATATGACCTTGTCGGCACGGGGAGTGACGCAACTCGTGAGCAGCGCGTCGGACATTGGCTGACTCAGTGGTCGCGCGATGTGGCAAGCGGATGGCGCGTGCTCCGATGGGAAGTGGCAGAGGAAACCCTCAGCATGGCGCGCGCGCCGATCTTCGTTGACGTTACCTCTCAGGCCCTTGGCCAAACCGATTCGTACAAGAAGCAGATGCTTCACGGAGTTGACTATTGGCGCACCGTTTTGGATGGGGCGTGCGGCATCGACGTTTACGGCAACAACGGCCTGGCGGCCGGAGACTTCGACAACGACGGACTGGATGACCTTTACATTTGCCAGCCCCCGGGACTTCCGAACCGGCTCTATCACAATCGCGGTGATGGAACGTTCGAGGATGTGACGGAGAAGGCCGGAGTGGGCGTGCTGGACGGCACGGCGTGCGCACTTTTTGCGGATTTTGAAAACAAGGGGCTCCAGGACCTTTTGGTGGTATGTGGCAGCGGACCTCTGCTCTTCCTGAACCAAGGGAACGGAAAGTTTTTGTTGAAACGCGATGCCTTCCAGTTTGCGCAGCCTCCGCAAGGAACGTTTACGCATGCTGCCGTCGCCGATTATGACCGTGACGGCCGTCTCGATATTTATTTCTGCTTGTACAGCTACTACCTGGGTCTGGACCAGTATCACTACCCTGCTCCTTATTTTGACGCGCGCAATGGGCCTCCCAACTTCCTGCTTCACAACGAAGGCAAGGCCACTTTTCAGGATCGTACGGAGACGGCGGGACTGAATGTGGATAACAACCGCTACAGCTTTGCGTGCGCCTGGGGCGACTACAACTCCGACGGCACGCCCGACTTGTATGTGGCCAACGACTTCGGCCGAAGCAATCTTTACCGCAACGACGGCGATGGAAAATTCACTGTGGTTTCCGCAGAAGCCGGCGTCGAAGACGTCGGCGCAGGGATGAGCGCAAGCTGGTTTGATTTCGATAACGATGGCAACCAGGACGTGTACGTTTCAAATATGTGGTCGCCCGCGGGCATGCGGGTTTCCGAACAAAAAAGTTTTCATGAAAAAGATCCGGAGGCTATCCGCGCACTCTATCGTCAGCACGCGCGCGGCAATTCGCTTTATCGAAATCTAGGGAATGGGAAATTTCAAAACGTAAGTCATGCAGCGGGAGTGGATGTGGGCCGTTGGGCATGGTCCTCGGACGCTTGGGACTTTGACCACGACGGCTACCAGGATCTGTACGTTGCCAATGGCTATATTTCTGGGCCTCTGGCAACTGGGCCGAAGATTTCTGGAAGCGGCTCCGACGACGTTGCGAGCTTCTTCTGGCGGCAGGTCGTGGCGAATTCTCCTCAGAATCAGTCGCCGTCGCCAAATTACGAGCTGGGCTGGAACGCCATCAACGAGCTGATCCGGTCGGACGCCTCTTGGAATGGCTACGAGCGAAACGTTTTCTTCGTAAATAACCATGATGGAACATTTTCTGATGTGTCAGGCGTAGCTGGATTGGATTTTCCCGATGACAGCCGCTCGTTTGTACTCGCAGACCTCGACCACGATGGACGCTTGGAAGTTGTACTCAAAAACCGAAACGCGCCGCAGCTCCGCATCTTGCGCAATGCTATGAAGGACATTGGCAACTCGATCGTATTCCGCTTGCACGGAACAAAGAGTAACCGCGATGCGATCGGAACAGCAGTAACCATCGAGGTCGAAGAACATCGGCAGACGAGATATCTCCAAGCGGGTTCAGGGTTTTTGTCCCAGCACACAAAAGAGCTCTTCTTTGGCGTCGGAAAGGCCGAAGGAACCGTCCGCGCGACAATTCGCTGGCCCAGCGGGCTAACTCAGGTCTTCGAGCGACTACCTGTAAACCGTCGCATCGAAATTGAGGAAGGCTCTGAAAATTTTGCGGCAAAGCCGTTTGCGGCTGTACCTGCTGTCTTCGCGCGAGCGGGCGACCCTCAAAAACCGGAGGTGTTGCCAGCTCCGGTCGAGACATGGCTCATCGAGCCCTTGAGCGCGCCGGAGTTTTCCCTTCCGGACCTCGCCGGAAATCTGCGCAATCTTCAGTCGTTTCGAGGCGGGTTCGTACTGCTTCACTTTTGGACAATGGCTTCGCCGGCTTGTCGCGAGGAGTTGCGCGCTCTCAAGAAGCACCAGTCCACTCCCGCGGCAAGCGGGCTTCGCATTCTAGGCATCAACACAGATGATCCTGCCGATGCGGCAACTGTTCGATCCTTCGCTGTCAAGGAAGGACTTTCCTTCCCACTCGTATTCGCTACACAAGAGGTAGCAGGCATCTACAATATTGTGTATCGCTACCTGTACGACCGACGCAGAGATCTTGCTCTCCCCACATCGTTTCTCGTCAACGGGGAAGGCAGGATCGTCAAGGTCTATCAAGGCCAGCTGAATTTCGAACACCTAGTAGAAGACATGAAATCCGTGCCGGGAACTGCCGTCGCTCGCATGCGCAGGGCGCTTCCATTCGAAGGGACGCTCTATCAAGAGGAATTTCAACGCAACGACTTTACCTATGGAGTGGCGATGTTTCAGCGCGGCTATCTCGATCAAGCAGCTGCGTCTTTCCAGCAAGTCATTGCAGCCAAGCCCCAGGAACCGGAAGCTTATTACAATCTGGGGACCCTCTTTCTACGGAAGAACGTTTTGGCGGACGCACGCCGGTACCTCGAACAGGCGGTGAAGTTGCGTCCCGACTATCCGGAAGCGTGGAACAATCTGGGAATGGTCGCCGCGCAGCAAGACCAGCCGGAGGAGGCTGTTCGTAACTTTCAAAAGTCTTTGTCGCTGAGACCTGGCTATGTTACGGCGCTGCTGAACCTTGGAAACCTTTATCGGCGGCAAGGAGCGGTCGATGAAGCGGGAAAATTGCTGAACCGCGCATTGGAGATGGAGCCTGAGAATCCTGAGACTAACTACAGCCTAGGAATGCTCTACGCCAGGCAAGAGCAACTGCAGCGCGCCTCAAACTATTTGCAAAAGGCCGTGAACTTGCGCCCGGATTATCCCGATGCTCTCAACAACCTGGGCGTGCTCTTCGTCCGTCAACAAAACTATCCCGAAGCAAAGCAGACGTTCGAGACTTGCATCCACGTCGCTCCAAACTATGACCAAGCCTATCTCAATCTAGCTCGCCTCTACGTCGTTTTGAACGATAAAGCAAAGGCCAGAGAGGTGTTACTAGCGCTATTGCGCCAGCAACCGCAGCACAAATTGGCTCAGCAGGCGCTGGAGATGCTAAATTGATTTTTCCGCAGCAGCGCTGCAACGCGCACGGAGGAAAGTTACGAAATGCTTAGCGGCGCTTCACTTCAGGGTACATCAAACAGCGCCGAGAGCCGTCCGGGACTATGCTGGATTCTTGCATTGGTGCTGCTTCTGATTTCTGCGAACGGGTTTGCGCAGCAAACTGCCCCCAGCAGGGGCGCCGCTCAGCAACCTTCGAAGCTTTCGCCGCTCCTTCAGGAGGCAGAAGAACTGCTCCGTCAAGGATCCATCGATGGGGCCAAAAAGAAAATTCAGGGTGAACTACAGCAGAATCCTTCCAGTGTCGACGGTTACACCTTGCTGGGGATTGTCTACACCGACGAAAAAGATTATTCAAACGCCTTGCAGTCTTTCCAACAAGCTCTGAAGCTCAACCCCAACTCCACGCGAGCGCTCAACAACCTCGGAAATCTGTACGTCGCGCAGCAAAAACTGGATCTCGCAGAGAAAGAATTCAGGAAAGTCTTGCGTGTCGAGCCCGCCAACCGCGATGGAAACTATAACCTGGGCCTCGTCCTGATGGCCGCGGGTTCACCTGCGGAGGCGATTTCTCACCTTCAGCGCGTCCACCCTCTCGACATCCCAACTCGCTTCAATCTCACTCGCGCTTACCTTCGAGCTGGAAGAACCGCTGACGCGCTGAAGATGGTGACGGAGCTTTCCACGCAAAATCAGGACGACATGCAGTTGCATTTCACCTTGGGTGTCTTGCTGGCCTCAGAAAAACAGTACCGGCCGGCTCAGCTTGAACTGGAGAAGGCTAATGCGCTGCAGCCCGAAACGCTGGAGATTCTGGATAACCTCGGACAGGCTTATTTCCGGAGCGGCGATTACGCGAAAGCGGAATTGGTACTGAATCGAGCCCTGAGACTGAAATCCGATTCACCCGAAACGCTCTATTTGTTGGCGCAAGTTTATCAGCAACAGAGCAGGTCGGTGGATGCTCTGGATTTACTGGTGCGCGCGCACAAGCTGGCTCCCCAAAATACCGACATTATTTTGCTTCTGGCGCGTGTAAGCATGAGTCAGAATTATTTCGAAGACGCGATCCCTCTCTTGGAATCGGGCGTAAAAATCGCCCCACAACGAGCCGATCTCCACGCGGCATTGGGTGAGAGCTATTTCAAGTCAGAGAAAACGGAAAAGGCCATCGAGGAGTTCCAAAAACTGATCGATCTTGCCCCCACGGCGCAATCTTACGCGTTCATGGGAATCTCTTACCGGCGTCTGGGACGCTTCGATAAAGCGCGGGAGTACTTTGAGGCTGGACTTAGGTACGATCCTCGCAACGCGACCTGCTTATTCAATCTTGGCTACATCGAAGAGCGGCAGGGCCATCCAGCGCGGGCCGAAGAATTTTTCCAGCAAGCGCTACGGTCTAGCCCGGATTTTTCCGAGGCGCTGCTGGAACTGGCGGATCTCCGCATCACCAGCAAGAGATTCGAAGAGGCTGCGGTCCTGCTCAGGAAGTACGTTAAGGTAAGCCGCGATCCTGCTTCCGGATACTACAAGCTCGCGATGGTGGAGAAGAGTCTTCATCAATCAGAGGCCTCGCAGCGGGACCTGAATGTATTTCAAACGCTTTCAAAAGATTCTGCATCGGGTCCACAACCATACCAGCACATCTTTGACTACGTCGACGAACGCTCCAGTCTTTCTCGCGAAGCTCGGACTCAACAAGACCTCGCCGATCTAACCGAACAGCTCCAGAAAAACCCCGATCACCCCCAGGGGCTTTACTTGCTAGCCCAAACCTATTTGAGACTCGGGAAACCAGAGGAAGCCCGCAAGACCATCGCTCAACTAGACCAGATCAGCACGGGCGACTATCGGACGCAGACCGGCATAGGCGTGCTGCTGGCGCGTTACCGATTGTACGACGAAGCCATCCAACATTTTCAGGCGGCTTTGGCTGCGAATCCGGACTTGGATGACGTGAAATTCGACGTGGCCGATGCTTACTTCCGAAAAGGCGATTATGCACAGGCGCTCGCCGCTGCCAACCAGGTCTCGGCGACGGGGCAGCAGGACGATGCGTTCCTCTCTTTGCTCGGAGACGTCTACGCTCATCTTGGCGATACAGCGCGGGCAACGCAGATTTTTCAGGACGCGATAAACCGAAATCCGGATAACGATCAGTACTATTTATCGCTCGCACTGGTCGAACTCCGTGGGAATAATGCTTCGGAAGCGGAAGAGACATTGCGGAAAGGCCTGGCGCGAGTCCCCAGCTCAGGGAAGATCTTTTGGGGTTTAGGACTTGTTTCCGTCCTGCAGGGCAAGACTCCACTAGCCGAAGAGGATTTCGTGCGCGCCGTGGACTTGCTGCCGGAATGGCCCGGTAGCTATTCAACGCTTGGCTTTTTTTATTTTCAAACGGGAGAAATCGCCAAGGCTCGAGAAGTTTTGAATCGCTTCAAGGGCAGCAACGCCGCCGGCGGCCTGGACATAAATCGCATCGAAGAAGCCTTGTCCCGGGCGCCGGAAATGCCCTCGACGATTCGCGAACCTATGCCGATGGCTGCCAGGTTGCAATTACTTCAGTTGGCGCTTTCGCTTGCCGACCGCACACTTTGAGTCTGCCGGAGGAACCTAGCGGTTGAACGCGCAAATGGCCGGGGCTAGAATGCGTGAAGTGCTCCAACATTTGAAAACGTTGAAAGCTTCTTGGCCGCGCTCCTGATGGATTGGACACCGTCGAGATAACCTTGGAATGGGAAAAAAACCGGAGACAGGCAGGCGGCGGTTTCTCGTGAGCATGTGCGGCGTTATCCTGGCGTTCTGCGCGGCTGTTGGCATGTCCTTCCATCAGAAGGCCTTCGCGAGGCAAACTCCAAATACGAATTCGCAAGACTCTCGCATCACCATCCGCTTCACCGACGTCCGAAAAGAAGCCGGTATCACTTTTCTTCAAGACTCCACGCAGACTGACGAAAAATATTATCTCGAGACCATGGGCACCGGAGTCGCTTGGCTCGACTACAATCAGGATGGCTTGATGGATCTCTTCTTCGTGCAATCCGGCGAAACGGATGCTTATAAACCCGCGCATCCCCTGCGTTCCGCGCTTTACCGCAACAACGGCGACGGCACCTTTACCGATGTCACCGAGAAAGCCGGCCTAGGCGGCGCCGGACATTACGGCCAGGGTGTCGCCGTCGGGGACTACGACAATGACGGTTACCCCGATCTGTACGTCACCGGCTACGGCCGCGCGATTCTCTACCACAACAACGGCGATGGAACTTTCACGGACGTTACCGCTAAAGCCGGTGTAGCCGATGAAGGCGGATGGTCCACCAGTGCAGGATGGTTTGACTACGACAAAGATGGCTGGCTCGATCTCGTTGTCACTAATTATATCGAGTGGACTCCCAAGACCAACCTCTGGTGCGGAGAACGCCGCCCCGGTTATCGTTCTTACTGCAATCCGAACAACTACAAAGGTCAGAAAACAAAGCTCTACCATAACAATCACGATGGCACCTTTACCGACGTGAGCGATTCGTCCGGCGTCGGCAAACCCGAATCGAAAGGTATGGGCGTAGTCCTCGCGGATTTCAACAACGACGGCTGGCCGGACATCGCCATCGCCAACGATACGTGGCCCAATTTTCTCTTTCTCAATAAACACGATGGAACTTTTCAGGACGTCTCGCTCGTCTCCGGTTTGGCGGCCAGCGAGGACGGCCGCTACGAGGCTGGAATGGGCATCGATGCCGCGGACGTCGACGGCGATGGCTGGCTCGATGTTTACATCACGCACCTGGATTTCGAATTGAATCGCCTCTACCACAACAACCACGATGGAACGTTTGATGACTACACTTATCGCTCCGGCATCGGAAACAAGGCCATCCATCTGAGCGGCGTCTCCATGAAGTTTCTGGATTACGACAACGACGGTTGGAACGATATCGTTCAATTGAACGGCGCCATGCTCGACAACGTTCAGCTCTACCACGGCGAAGTCAGTTACAAAGAGCCGTTGCTCATGTTTCGCAATTTAGGAAAAGGACAGTTTGAAAAAATTGCCGACAACACGCTTGGTCCTGACTTCTCTCGCCCCATCGCCGGCCGCGGGCTCGCGACCGCTGACTTCGACAACGACGGCGACATCGACATTGCCGTCAATATCCGCGGCGATTATCCGGAGTTGCTGCGCAACGATGGAGGCAACCAGAATCACTGGCTGGAAGTTCTGCTCATCGGCACGCGTTCGAATAGAGATGGTATCGGCGCATCGCTCAAGCTAGCCTCCGAAGGATTCGTGCATGTCGAGCAGTCCAAAGGCGGCATGAGCTACATGTCGGCAAGCGATCCCAGGATTTTCTTTGGTCTCGGCAAACGCACCAAAATTGAATCTCTGGAAATTGCTTGGCCCAGCGGTCGGGTGGACAAGCTGACGAATCTTCCCGTCGACCGAATCATTGCGGTCAAAGAGGGCGTGGGGATCGTGCCGCGTTCGTTTCCAAAAGTAACGCCGAAGATGGCGATCCGGTGAAGAATCCCCTCCGGCGACGTTTCCTCGGTTCTTCTTCGATTCTCTTGGGTAGCGCCCTGCTGGACGCGCTTACAAACCCGCTCTGGAAATGGAAGAGCTCGCTGCTCCTTGACGCAGCAGCTGAACCAACTCCTCAAGCTTCGAAACCTAGCGCTTCCCCTTCACCATCCGTCTCTCCAGTCGTGTTCGTCGACGTTGCTAAGGAAGCTGGCCTCACCTCCCCCAACGTATGGGGCGGCGTCGATCAAAAAAAATACATCATCGAAGCCAAAGGAAGTGGCCTGGCTTTTTTCGATTATGACAATGACGGCTGGCTGGATGTTTATTTGACGAACGGAACACGCTTTAACACGGACTGGCCGCCGGGAAAGGCTCCCACCTCTCATTTGTACAAAAACAACCGGGACGGCACTTTCACGGATGTCACCGGCAAATCGGGCTTGGCCCGCACGGGCTGGCAGACCGGTGTCTGCGTCGGCGACTACGACAACGACGGCTGGGACGATCTCTTCTGCTGCTTCTGGGGACACAACATCCTATTTCACAACGACGGAGATGGAACGTTTACTGATGTCACCCGCAAAGCCGGCGTTTACGACGAACAAATTCGCTGGGGCTCTGGCTGCACTTGGCTCGACTACGACCGCGATGGTCACCTCGATCTTTTCGTCTGCCACTACATAAAACTCGATCCCGAAAAAACTCCTTCGCCGACCGAGCCTCCCGTTTGCCAGTGGAAAGGCATCCCCACGATGTGCGGCCCGCGCGGTCTTCCGGGAGACACCAACCTGCTTTATCACAACAGCGGCGACGGAACTTTCACCGACGTTTCCGAGAAGTCGGGGATCTTGAAGCCGGGCCCGCGTTATTCCATCACGCCTGTTTCCTACGATTTCGATAACGATGGCTGGCCGGATATTTATGTCGCCGTCGATTCGCAGCCCA
>Ga0074044_10000595_pt1 | contig 34835 bp, 34 predicted proteins | sample BogForMeECP23OM1_FD_94443 | JGI IMG/M metagenome (GOLD analysis project Ga0074044, IMG submission 94443) | Bog forest soil microbial communities from Calvert Island, British Columbia, Canada - Bog Forest MetaG ECP23OM1 | ecosystem: Environmental > Terrestrial > Soil > Wetlands ...
AGGGCCAAGACCAATGTTAGCCGCGACGACGTAGTGCCATCCCGTCGTGAAGAAAAACTCGCGCTACCGACTGTCCGAAGGTGAGGGAAGATCTCCTTCGGAAGCTCCTTTTTCAACACCCACTCCTGATTTCACTCATCGACGGTCAATGAGTTCTATGGCCTGTGTGGACAGTTGAGGATTCCGCCACGAGCTACTTCACTCTTTCCCAAGTTAATGTGCGGACGGTCTTCTTGCCCGTGGCGGGGTCGTTCGAGGGTTCCGTAGTAAGCGTAAGCCGGTCGCCATCCAAGTTGTAATTTCGTACATGCGATTCGCCGGTGCGAGACTGGTCCCACGATACATCTATTTGGTGGGTAACGGTCTTAGCTTCGCTGTCGATCGTATAGGCCCCGGCATACGCGAGCATGCTCCTGATCAGGGCCTCTGCTTCGTCGGGTGTGGCAACAGGACCCACAGGTTTTTTGCGGTCACTCCCAACAATAATCACGATCATGCGTCCGTCAGGGCCGTAGTTGATGTAACCGGATGCATGGGCTCCCATGACGTCGGACTTAGCGTCGGATGCAACCTCCTCGCGAACATAGGACACCAGCTTCCAAGTCCCGAGAATTTGCTGTTGAACGGAGGTTGTTTGCCCGGTCTGCGCCAACGATTGGCAAGGAACGGCAAGAACCAATAGAACAAGAAGTAGAGCAGCTCGCTTCATTTGGAGTATCCCTGTCGGTTTGCTTGGGAAAGCATACTTCCTTTCACCCCATGATTGTTGACAAATCCCGAGTGCACTCATCATGGGGTCAATGAGCGTTATCGGCTGTTGGTGTTGAAAAAGTCACCGAGTTGGTGCTTGCGAGGGCGACAACGGCAGCTTCATCATGGCGAACGCGAGCCACCACAGTCGTATCCCCCGCGAACAGTTCCCGGAGGCAGCGCAAGTGAACTATGGGGCGCGGAAGTACCTGGAAAAACTAGAGCCGGAGAACGGCGATGGCGAGCCAATCCATCAGCAAGACAAGGCGTCGACCACCGACCCGGATTCGACGTACCTGACCAAGGGAAATCGCGCTGCCGAACTGGGTTACTTCGATAACTATCTGATCGACAATGAAAGCTGTGTGATCGTGGGGGTGCAAGCGACGGCCGCCCGCTTGAGCCAGGAGAGTGCGGCGGCACGCGATATATCGATTTTCCGTCGTGCGGCGCCCCAAAATGACTCGAGCTACTGCTGCAGCACGGGGTTCGAAGCCTCCCGAGTGGCTTCGGAATTCCCGGTGGTGCACCTCAAGATTCGACATCGTGCCACGGGATTGACACCTCCAGCTGTCGCGACGCAGGATCTGCTGGAGCAAACTCTCGTACGGCGGGGGTCCAGCCGCATGGAAGTGGCTTTGGGGCGAATCATCCTTAGGATGCCTCGCGCAGGTTCTCAAGGAAGGCCTGCTGCTGTTCGCCGGGCAAGAACTTGTAGTAGCGTGAGATGGAGTTGAGCAAGATCTCCGGGTTGCCGCAGCAGGCAAGGCGTTTTGGCAGGGTAGTCGGTCACGCCGAGTCATTCCACTCGCATATTTTTGCTGCTCTGCGCCGCCTACATCCCTTTGAAGGTCGGGCCTCAGCCGCTTCTCCGAGGGCTTCGGGAATCATCCAGCCTGGCGCACAGATTGAGCTCGGCCCGTGCGGGCCAAGACAAGTGATCTTGCTCACAGAAAGCGGAAGGCACTTGGCAGAAGATTGAGGCTGCAGCGTCGGGTGCTCAGAAAGTGCCAATGCCTGAGTGTGTGCGCTGCGCCGATGCTCTGTGCGGAGGGGCAAGGAGTACGAAGTGCGTTTTAAGCCGACAAGGGTGCGCTGGCTTTCGCAGATCGTCTTCTTCTCACTGTTTCTGTTCCTTCTGCTACGCACGGAGTTCCGCGGATCGCTGCATGCTGGCGGGAGTGAGATCCGGCTTCCTTATCCGGTGCAATTGTTTTTCCAATTTGATCCGCTGGTGGCCCTATCGAATGCGCTCTCCAGCCGCGCCCTGTACCACGGCCTGTTGTGGAGCCTGGTAGTTCTGGTTCCGACGATGTTGCTCGGACGCTTCTTCTGCGGATGGATTTGTCCTGTAGGCTCAATCCACCACTTCTTCAGCAGCCTGACATCCGAGCGCAAACGTGGAAAGCACTTGATTGAATCGAACCGGTACAAGCGCTGGCAGGCGACGAAGTACTACCTTTTGGTCGCGGCCTTAGTAGCGGCCGTACTGGGCACAGGGGTCGTCGGATGGCTGGATCCTTTCTCGTTTCTGGTGCGTTCACTTGGCCTATCCATTTTGCCGGGAACGAACTATGCCCTGAACGTCGTGCTGCAGGCGATGGAACACAGCAGATCTGCACTGGTGCAGGCGGCGGGCAGCGGGTTGCATTTCGTTTTCGGGTGGCTGCTGCTCAGTTTCAAACAGCCGTACTTTCGGCAAGGTGTTTGGCTCGGCCTCGTTTTCATCTTTTTTCTGGCGCTGAATTTTCGCGTTACCCGGTTCTGGTGCCGGGCACTTTGCCCACTGGGCGCTTTGCTCGGGATCGCATCGCGCTGGTCGATTCTTGGACTGGTAAAGACCCCGGAGCACTGCGAGGACTGTAATCGGTGCCTACTGCGCTGCCAGGGCGGCGACGACCCGATCGGCGGAGTTCCGTGGCGACAACCGGAGTGCCATCTCTGTTTGAATTGTATTGATGAGTGTCCGGAGCACGGCCTGCAATTCAAGTTTTTTCCCGCCCAAAAGTCCATCGGTGTGAATCTGCAGAGACGCAAGGTGCTCACCGGACTGGCGGCGGGGGCAGTCGTGGTTCCATTGTTGCGAAGCACGGCCGGATTTGCAGTCGAACGCCATGAGCGGTTGCTGCGTCCTCCGGGCGCGCTGGACGAGGAGTACTTCCTGTCGCGCTGTGTACGGTGCGGTGAGTGCATGAAAGTCTGCCCCAACAACGCGCTCCAGCCCGCGTTCACAGAGGCGGGTTTGGAAGGTCTCTGGACCCCGGTCATGGTGCCGCGGATTGGCTACTGCGAGAGCAGTTGCGTGCTGTGCTCCGAGGTTTGTCCTACTGGCGCAATCTGGGAGATTACGGCAAAAGAAAAGGGCTGGGAGGGTCGGGTCCCGAGCGACGCCAAGCCCATCAGTCTGGGCACGGCGTTCTTAGATCGCGGGCGATGTTTGCCTTGGGCTATGGCAACGCCGTGCATTGTCTGCGAGGAGTGGTGCCCGACATCACCCAAGGCTATCTATTTGCAGCCAGGCGAAGTCGCGGATGCGGAGGGCCATCTGAAGCAGGTAAAACAACCGTTTGTCGATCCTCATCGCTGTGTGGGCTGTGGGGCGTGCGAATACGCTTGCCCGGTTCAGGATCGGCCAGCAGTTTACGTGACCAGCGTCGGCGAGAGCCGATCCCGAACGAACCAGATCCTGCTGAACCAAGGCAAAGTGAGGCCGAGGTGACGAGCATCGGAAGAGTTAAGGCCCGCGGACTGCTGCTACTGATGCTCGGCGTGGCGCTGCTTCTGGGCGCCAGTTGCAAACGTCAACCGGGGGGTGAGCAATCATTTTTCCCTGCAACCAATCAGGTTGCGGGCTGGGCAAAGATTGGAGATACACGGACCTTCGAGGCGGCAGACCTGTGGAAGTACATCGACGGTGAGGCGGAACGTTACTTGAAGGCTGGGGTGCAGAAAGTATCTACGAGTGACTACAAGCTCCAGAATAAGGTCGACGCGGTAGTAGACATCTACACCATGGGGAACGCGGAGGGCGCCGAGAAGATTTTCAAATCCGAGCCAGCTGTCGATGTGAAACCGATTCAACTGGGAGACGACGCACGCTTGTCCAGCCAGAGCCTGGTCTTCCGCAAAAGAGCTTACCTGGTGCGAATCGTTGCCTTTGAGGAATCGGCGGAAACACAGCAGGCGCTTTTGCAATTAGGGCACGGTATCGAACTGCGGCTTGCCAGGTGATGATCGCCAGAAGTGCTCTTCGTCACTGAAAAGCCACGCGGATTGCGGTATAGGTAGTTTGAGGATCCTCGGAGCTGGTCATGGGTTCACCGGAGAGCCCTTGTGAGCGCAATGCGCAGCACCAATCGGCGGGATTTTTTGAAGAAGTGCTTCGCTGGCGCTGCCGTTCTGGGCGCTAGCGGCAGGACGGGGCTGCTCGCGGCAGCAGAACAAGAAGCAGCGCTCGCGAAATCCAGAGTTGTGATCGCGCGCGATGCCCTGCTGCGCGGCGCGGGCGCCACAGTGGATTCGCGCCGGATGGGGAGCCTCCTGGATCGCGCCATGCAGGCTCTCTACGACCGCGATAATCCGATTGAGGCGTGGACGAAGCTGGTCCGCCCGGGGGAAATGGTGGGACTGAAAGTGAATACGCTTGGAGGGCGCGGACTCTCCAGCAACCTGCAGCTCGTCGAAGGCATTTGCGAGCGATTGCAGGAGGCTGGAATCAAGGCGAGCGATATCGTGGTATGGGACCGCGACAGCGACGAAATGGAACACGTTGGGTTCCACGTGTCGACGGGCGGAAACCGCGTGCAATGCTTCGGCACCGATCGAGTGGATTATGAACAAGAACTGGTCACACATGGCAGCGTTGGCAGCCGGTTGTCGAAGATTTTGACGCAACGCTGCAATGTCCTGATCAACGTTCCGGTGCTGAAAGACCATGACGGCGCCGGCGTAACCATCGCCCTGAAGAACATGTATGGCGTCATTCATAACCCGAACAAGTACCACCCCAACGGCTGCAATCCGTACATCGCTGACTTGAATATGCTGCCGGAAATCAGAACCAGGATGCGATTGACCATCTGCGATGCGACGACGGCCTGCTTCGAAGGCGGACCCGGATACAAGCCGGAATACAGTTGGAAGAATAATGCCGTGATCGTTTCGCAAGATCCTGTCGCGCTCGACTACACCGGCTGGCAAGTCATCGAGCGCAAGCGAACCGAAAAAGGATTGAAAACGCTGGAAGGCGATAAAAGAGCACCCCACTACATCGCGACCGCCGCCGATGCACAGCATCGACTCGGCACGGATGATCCCAGGAGAATCGCGGTTGTCGAGGTGTAGGCGGGTGCGCGATTGAGGGGTTCAACATGTCGCGTGAGCTCGATACGCAAGAAGGCGTGAAGATCCCGGCCGACGGCGCCGCTGAAGGCCGGAGTCCCGCAGTCCGCGGGGAACCAAGTCCATTGTCGTGCGCGCTCGATCGCCGTTCGTTCTTGCAATGCGCGCTGGCGTCAGGAGCGGCGCTAGGCGTCTGCGAATTTGCCCAGCTCCTTGTTGCGATCCCCGCATGGGCTGGTCCGCAGAAGCAGGATGACTCGCGTTTCATCGTCGAAGCAAAGTTCTACCAGAAACTCCAAGACAAGAAGATCAAGTGCAAGCTGTGTCCGCGCGAATGCACAGTGGGAGATCGGGAACGCGGCTATTGTGGCGTCCGTGAGAATCACGGAGGAACCTATTACACGCTGGTGCACTCTCGGGTGTGCGCCGCACACATTGATCCCATCGAAAAGAAGCCTCTGTTTCACTACCTGCCGGGAACGCTCGCTTTCTCGTTGGCCACGGCTGGCTGCAACGTCAACTGCAAATTTTGCCAGAACTGGGACATCTCCCAGGTGCGTCCGGAGCAAGTTTCTGCCGACTACGCGCCCCCGAAATTGGTCGCCGAGCTGGCCAAACAGCACGACTGTCCCACGATTGCCTACACCTACAGCGAGCCGGTGATCTTCAGCGAGTACCTGATGGATGCGGCCGATGCCGGGCACGAAGCCGGCGTCCGCAGCGTAGTCGTGTCGAATGGCTACATGCAGGAGGAGGCGCTGAAGACGGCATACGGAAAGATGGATGCGGTCAAGATCGATCTGAAAGCGTTCACCGAGTCCTACTACAAGGATGTAGTCGTTGGCGAGTTGAAGCCGGTGTTGGACGCGCTGGTCACATTGCGGAAGATGAACAAGTGGACCGAGATCGTGTACCTCGTGGTGCCCACGCTGAACGACAGCGATGCCGAATTCCGCGGCCTGGCACGCTGGATCAAGACAAACCTGAGCGTGGATGTGCCGATCCATTTTACGCAATTTCATCCGGAATACCTGTTGAAGAACTTGCCCATAACGCCGGTGCCCACTCTGGAGCGTGCCAAGGCGATTGCCGACGCCGAAGGGTTGCACTACGTCTACATCGGCAATGTGCCGGGACATCCTGCGCAAAATACTTACTGCCCGAAGTGCCAGCGCATGTTGGTGGAACGCGTAGGGTTCACGGCGAGTCGGATGCTGATCCGCAAGGGCAGTTGCCCATTCTGCGGGCAGCCGATTCCTGGTGTTTGGCACGCATGAAAGCGCAAGAGGAGTTTTCGCATATGAATATCAAGATGCGTCCCAAAATATATTGGCTGGCGGCTCTACTCATCGCGATCCTGGCGATTGCGGTACTGCAGCACGTTCGTGCTGCCGATCCTCAGAACGTGAGACAAGCCGCTGTCGCCGGTGGCTTCTATCCGGCCGACCCGAAGACACTTTCGACGATGATCGATGACATGCTGGCACATGCGTCTCCGCCGCCGATCAACGACCCGATTCTCGCTGTGGTTGCACCTCACGCCGGTTATCAGTTCTCCGGCCCCGTCGCTGCCTACACTTACGCTGCGCTAAAAGGACGCAAGTTTTCGCGAGTGGTCGTGATTGCACCGTCGCACTACGAGGCCTTTGATTTCACTTCGATCTATGAGGGCGACGCTTATGCGACGCCGCTGGGGACAGTCCCGGTAGACAAGGCGTTTGCAAAACAGCTGGCTAGTATGAGCCCGACCATTCGACTTTCCAGCCAGGGACATGTTCCCACACTGAAAGGCGCTGAGCATGCGCTCGAGGTGGAGTTGCCATGGTTGCAACGGGTGCTAGGCGACTTCGAACTCGTGCCCATCGTCATGGGAGACCAGAGTTATGAAAGCAGCCGTGCGCTGGGTGTGGCTCTGGCGAAGCTAATCCAGGGCAGCGACACTCTGATCGTGGCCAGTTCCGATTTATCGCACTATCACCCCTACGACGAAGCGGTGAAGATCGACCATAAAACGTTGAATGCACTGCAGGCGTGGGACTACCTCAGCATGTCGCGGAACTTCGAGGCGCGAATCTGGGAAGCCTGTGGCGGCGCGCCCATCGTAGCCGCAATGATCGCTTCCGAGCGCATGGGAGCGAACCAAGCCCTGGTGCTCAAGTACGCCAATTCAGGCGACATCACGGGGGATCATACGCGCGTGGTCGGATACAGCGCGGACGTCTTTTTGAAAGCTCAAAGCGGAAAGACAGTGGAACCGCAATTCTCACTGACTGGTCACGAGAAGAACGAACTGCTCGCTCTGGCTCGGAAGTCGGTGGAGTACGCGGTACGGGAGAAAAAGGCGTATGAACCAACCGCGAGCGCAAGCGAAGTGCTGAATGAGGAGCGCGGTGCCTTCGTGACCCTGCGCAAATCGGGAGAACTGCGGGGGTGCATCGGCTATACCTCAGCGGCAAAGCCTCTATACATGACCGTGCGGGACACGGCCACGCTGGCCGCTCTGCGCGATCCCCGATTCCAGCCGGTATCCGCCTCAGAGTTGCAGCAAATCGATTATGAAGTCTCCGTGCTGTCGCCCCTTCGGCGCGTGCTGGAGGTTCGACAGATCAAGGTTGGCCAGAACGGTTTGCTGATGAAGAACGGCGCGTACGAGGGTCTTTTGCTTCCGCAGGTGCCGGTGGAAGAAAGATGGGATCGGCAGAGGTTCCTGGGAGAAACCTGCGCCAAAGCAGGTATGCACCCCGGCTGTTGGAAGGATGAGAACACAGACATCTTCATGTTTACCGCGGTGGTATTCGGCGAGAACAGGCCGCAAGCGCTTACGCCCGAGACATCTTTGCCTCCAGGCTTACCCGCGCGGCCAGGAGAGCCGGCGCCAGGTTCACCGCCGCACTGAGCCATGCAGTTTTCCAGAAACCAAACACCGGGATGAGGTAACTGCTCAACAAAAGCGCGCCCGCGCATCCACCCAGTAGATCGATAGCATAGAGTGTGCCCAGCCGTGATCGACCGCTGCGGTCATCATCATAGTCATAAAGGTAGATCTCCGTCGCGATAGGAAATTGATAGCCCCCCAGTATTCCGCAGAGAGCAGCCAACGCAGGGAAGACAAGCTGCGCCGCCAACCATGTTGCCGCCATCCCAGAAATCTTCGACAACAGGCTAACCCCAAATATCAGCGCAGGACCAGAAAAAGCAAGCAGGAACTGGGTAGTTGACAGGGTGCGGCAGGGTCGACGATCGCTGGAACGAATGTGGCGGATGCCCAGCCAACTTCCGAAGGCAATGCCTGCCATGCACATGGCGATGAGGATCGTGAGCTGGTGGTAGACGTAACCGTAGACGGACTGGAATGCCAGCAACAGGAAAATCTCCAGAGTCATCAGGGTGAATCCGGTTGCAAGCATGCAGCACGCTGCGGCGGAACGGGCGCGTCTCTCGCGAGCGGGCACAAACGCTAGAAGAACCGCCACAAACAGTAAGACAACAAGGACCGCATCGATGACACCGGTGAAAGCGATGTGCGCGGCGGCCCGGAACCAGCGGGAATAGCCCAACTTGAACTGCGTGCTCCATAGCACAACGTCGAAATAATAGGCGATCGGCTCGAAATCACGATTGACGGGCGTCGAGGTCAGCGGCCGCAGTTGCTCGCGAACCTGCTCCATGCGATCGGGCATCATGCGGAAGGGGATGAAGTATTCACGAACATACTGTGTCTTCAGATTCCGCTCCTGCAATCTTGCAATCAGCGTTTGGGGATTGTCTGTCAGAACATCGGGTCGCGTAGCGGCGAAGAAGTGGAGGGTTTCTCCTGGGATGGCGACAACGTAAGGGAAAACTTCTCGCAGAGTGTGGTGAATGCAGCGCAGGAATTCCGCCAGGTCGGGGCTGATGTAATCCTCCGACGAACGCAGTTGCAAGGCGAGCAGCCCACTTGGCGCGAGGCGATCGCGAGCGGAACGAAAGAACTCGGCCGTGTAGAACCGGTTCAACTGCGCGGTCTGCGGGTCGGGCACGTTAAGAATGATCACGTCGAATGTGTCGCCAGCCGTCTTGAGATAGTGCCTGAGAAAGTACCGGCCATCCGCGTAGTGCACGTGGACCCGAGAATCTGAGAAAACAGGAGCAGACTGCACGGGGAAGAACTGCCGCGCCATGTCAATGAGCGCGGGGTCCAGCTCAACATAGTCGATCCGCTCGACTGTGGGATGCTTCTGCGCTTGGGCGATGCTGCCGTTCACGCCGCCGCCGATCATTAGAAGGTGCCTCGGCGCCGGGTGCTCCAGCAGCGCGTAGTGAACCGCCTCTTCGGCGGCGTTCTCGTCCGGTGCACTGGCCAGGATCACGCCGTTGTCATAAATGCTGCGGATATTGCCGGTTTCCATTTTGCCGGTCTCAATGACCGCCAGGTTGCCGTAAATCGAGTCGCGCGATCCCACCAAGCGGAAACCCCGCCACAGGCGCGCTTGCGCGGACCTGTCCAACGACGGTGCAACATATATAAGGAGAAGGATCGCGAAAAGCGCCGCTGCCACAGTCAGGGCCGCTAGCTGCTTGCGGCTCATCCGGAACAACAAGACCGCTGCCGTACATAGGTTCAGGAGCGCGACGACGCTCGCGATCTGGAAGGACTCAAGAAAGCGCACCAACACAATGCTGGCCAGAATCCCTCCGAAGCCGGAGCCAGCGGCCTCCAGCAAGTAAGCCGAGCTGCCGGCGACGCGGGCAGAGACGCCGCACTCCTGTTCGTACATCCGGGTCGCAACCACGAAAAGCGACCCCGCGACAACACAAAACAGGCTCAGACATGCCAGGGATGTGAGCAGCATTGGCACCGGACCCACCAGCTCGCCCGGCACCGTCTGAAAAAAAGATCTGGAGGCGCGCAACGCCCAGATCGTGGGCAGCAGGCTGACGCCGAGCAGGCATTCGAGCGAGGCGACCGCGCGGCGAGCGTTGTTCCCGCCCAGTGCAAGACGGCTACTCAGTCCGCTGCCGGCGGCAGTCCAGAAGAGCCACGTGGCGAACATAATTCCCAGCGAAATCTCGTTGCCGTTGAAGACGCCGATAAGCTCCCGCATGAGAACGATCTGCCCGATGACCGCGCTGAATCCGACCAGCGTCAGAGCCGCCATTACGGCCGACGGCGCTTGTTTCGCACACGGCATTGTGACGGACTGCATAGATACTGCCACTAAGACGAGATTAGAATTTAGTTGTCGCGCAAAAGCAAAGAGGTCAAAGCAATATGCCGTCGACCGAGAGTGCCACACTCAACCGTCGTGAAGCGTTGATCAAACTGCTCCGCCTGGGCGGAGTCGCTGCCGGAACCGCAGGCCTCGGATACTGGTTGAGCGAACACAGCCAGCGCCCCGAGCCAGAGCTGGCAATCGATTTGAAGCGCAGCCATACTGTAGCGGCTAACGCGACTTTGCCCGAGATGGCAGTCATCCAGGGAGATGATCCCGAACGGCTGGCGCGGACTGCCATCGAAGAACTGGGCGGCATCCATCGCTTCGTCTCCCGCGCCGACATAGTGTTAGTGAAGCCGAACATCGGCTGGGACCGCACGCCAGAACAGGCGGCTAACACGAATCCGAAGATCGTCGCGGAGATCGTCCGGCAGTGCTGGAACGCAGGGGCGAAGCGGGTCTGCGTAACCGACGTGAGCTGTAACGACCCGCGCCGCTGTTTTCAGAGGTCGGGCATTGCCGAGGCAGCGCGCCGCGAAGGCGCCGAAGTGATCCTGCCCGATCCCGCCAGATTCAGAGATGTAGACTTGCAGGGAGACGTTCTGCGGAACTGGCCGGTTTTCGATCCCTTTCTGAATGCCGACAAGATCATCAACGTTCCAATCGCCAAACACCACAGCCTGACCGGCACGACTCTCGGGATGAAGAACTGGTACGGCATCCTGGGTGGACCACGCCATCAGTTGCACCAGAAGATCCACGAAAGCCTGGTGGACCTCGCTGATTTCATTCGTCCGACTCTTACCATCATCGACTGCTATCGTGTGCTCATCCGGAACGGCCCTACTGGAGGCAGCCTGGACGATGTCCTGCTCAAAAAGACACTGGTGGCCGGAACCGATCCGGTGGCGCTCGACGCTTATGTGGCGAAAGCCTACTGGAACTTGGAAGTTTCATCTCTGCCCTATTTGAAAATGGCGTCCCAGCGCGGGTTGGGAACCTACGAGTTCGGGAAGATCCGCACGCGTGTAAGAAGCAGTGCATGAGAAAGCGCGTCTGGTCAGAACTGGATCTTTCCGTTCTGGATACTTCGCCAGACTACCCCTACCCTGACAACCGTCTCACAGTTAAGCAACTCACCGAGCTAGTCGAGTCCGAGCTCGCAACCATCGGAGAACGCTACCATCTCGAACCGCGAAAGGTCGGCGACATTCTCCGTTCCCTCGGTCTTCCAACCGAACCACTCGGCTGCCTGGGCCGAGGACTTAGCATTTCAAAGAAACTGGTGCGCCTTGTTCACACAACCGCAAGGAATCTCGGGCTGTGCCGAGGCGACATCATCCCAGACGGTGGATTCGCCGTGGCACCCTGTCGCGACTGCGAGGAGGCGGGTCTGATGTTTGACAACGAAAGGAGGCCCTTGCGCCCTGCCGAAGGTGATTGGCAGGCGCCTGACATTTATGCCAGACCGTGAGGATGTGGCGGCCAGGCTGATGAACGTTATGAACATTGTGAACGTCCTCCATATGATGGGACCTTGATGCAGACTGGATCGGATCCGCTGCTTGTTCGGGCGTCCGCAATACGTAAATCACCGATGTGGGATGCACGGGGGCTCCAGCACGGGCCCTCGTACCTCGGAGGGCTTGGCGAGATCGCGGCGCTCGCGTTGGAAGCACGGGCTGTATTCTTCAGAAGCTAGGGCGGAACAAAAACGCATTCGTGATCTTCTCCGACAGAGTCGCGAGCTCCTGAAGCAGTTGTGACCTGGTCTACGGCTGGTCCGGAGCCCGCCGATCTTCCGATTCAGCGCCCGTAGAACTCACCCCCGCTGCCTGGGCCATGCAGCACCCATAATTGTCCAACTGTCCTATCTTATATCCGCATCGTGAGCCGTTGCGCCTCTTCCAAACACCCAGTCCGACTTGAATCCTCAGCATCATCCCGTGGTACATGGGGTTCATCCCCAATTTCTGTTCAGCTCCTTCCAAGATTGACCTGAGACGGCCCGGAGGTGTACGTGAATCACCAAAGAACTGGACGGCGAGGTCGCCCGTCCGGAATTATCCGGAGCAGGTCGCATCCCAGAAGCTTCTCCCCCAGAGGGTTCAACGGCAAGTTTGCAGTAGGCCTATCAGGATGACAAAGGACTTGCACCCTCAAGCTGACGGAGATGACAAGTGGGCGAAGTGGTAAACCGCGCCTTTAGTGAGCAGAAACCCCCGATCCGAAACCGTTATCCATAAGAGAACCGTTTCCGGTTATAGTCGTAACTAGATGAAATCAGAACGGCAACGTGCTAAGCCGAGGGAAATATAATTTTGGCAATTCCAGTGCAGCAGGCGGGTCTTTGTGTGGTCTGCCCGAACCCTTACCCCGGGAAACTACCACTAGCGCCTGCCAGGAGAACCTCGTGAAAGTAGTGATGCTCTGCGGAGGGCTCGGTACCCGCTTGCGCGAGGAAACTGAGTATCGGCCCAAGCCCATGGTAGAAATCGGCGGTCGTCCGATACTGTGGCACATTATGAAATTGTACGCGCACAATGGTTTCACCGATTTTGTGTTCTGCCTGGGATACCGGGGCAACATGATCAAGGAATACTTCCTGAACTACGAGGCGATGAACAACGATTTCTCCCTGTGCCTCGGTCGAAACTCCAAGATTGAGTACAAAAACATCCATCGCGAACAAGACTTTCAGGTCACCCTCGTCGATACCGGACAGACCACGATGACGGGCGGACGGGTGAAGAGGATTCAGAAGTACATTGATGAAGATCTCTTCATGCTGACCTACGGCGATGGCGTAAGCGATGTGAACATCCGCGACCTCGTGGAGTTCCACAAAAGCCATGGGAAGCTGGCCACGGTCACAACCATCACGCCGAGTTCCCGCTTCGGAGTCATCGAGGCGAACGCGACAGGTCACGTAACAAGGTTTAAGGAAAAGGCAAAGATCAGCGGCCGCGCGAGCGCGGGCTTTTTCGTGCTCGATCGGCGGGTGTTCGATTATCTCGGCGGTGATGATTGCATCTTCGAGAAGGAGCCGCTGGAGCGGTTTGCCGCCGAGGGGCAGTTGATGGCTTATCAGCATGACGGCTTCTTCTACGCGATGGATACATATCGCGAGTACGAATACTTGAACCAGTTATGGAGCGCAAAGCAGGCGCCCTGGAAGGTTTGGCAAGAATGAAAAACGGCCTCTGGCGTGACCGCCCCGTCTTTATCACTGGCGCCACGGGACTGGTGGGCGGATGGTTGACGAAACGCCTGCTGGAGCAGGGCGCGTCCGTGACGGCGCTGGTACGCGACTGGGTTCCCGCCAGCGAATTTGTGCACCAGGGACTGGCCGACCGCGTAAACATAGTGCGCGGCGGTCTGAGCAGCCCATATCTGCTGGAACGTACGCTCGGCGAGTACGAGATTGAAGTCGTCTTTCATCTCGCCGCCCAGACGATCGTGGGAATCGCCAATCGCAATCCGCTTTCAACTTTCGAGAGCAACATACGCGGAACGTGGAATCTTATGGAGGCTTGCCGGCGTTCGCCGACGGTAAAGTCGGTCATCCTCGCTTCTTCAGACAAGGCTTACGGCGATCAGACGGTACTTCCCTATAAAGAAGATATGCCGTTGCAGGGGAAGCATCCCTACGACGTAAGCAAATCGTGCGCGGACCTGATTGCGCAGTCCTACGCGCACACGTTTGGCGTCCCACTGGCGATCACGCGCTGTGGTAATTTTTACGGCGGCGGGGACTTGAACTGGAACCGCGTCGTGCCCGGCACGATCCGCTCCGTGATTCGTGGCGAACGACCCATTATTCGATCCGACGGCAAATACGTGCGCGACTACTTCTACGTGGAAGATGGCGCCGCGGCCTACATGTTGCTGGCGGAGCGCCTCATGCACAATTCGAAGCTTGGCGGCGCCGCCTATAACTTTTCCAATGAAGCGCAGATCAGCGTGCTGGAGCTAGTGAATGCAATCCTCGGGAAAATGGGATCGAAGTTGAAGCCTGAGATTCAGAACCAGGCTTCAAATGAGATCCGCCATCAGTTCCTCAGCGCCGAGCGGGCACGCACGGAATTGAACTGGAAGCCCATGTTCACTCTGGATCAAGGGTTGGAAAAGACTATCGCGTGGTACCGGGAGGCCCTGAAATAGTGTCACGAGCAGACGAGCTGCGCGACCGGATCCGCGGAATGGTGAGTGAGTACTACCGTGAGGCCTTCCCTGCCCGTGCGTTCGTGCCGGGATCATCCCCTGTGCCCATTTCCGGCCGCGTCTTCGACGAACAAGAACTCGAACTGCTGGTCGAGGCCTCGCTCGATTTCTGGCTGACCACCGGACGCTTCGCCGAGCAGTTCGAACGTGAGTTCGCCAAATTCGTCGGTGTGCGCGAGGCGGTGCTGGTGAACTCGGGCTCGTCGGCCAACCTGCTGGCGATTGCAGCCCTGACGTCGGAGAAATTGGGCGATCGGCGTCTGCGGCCCGGAGACGAGGTCATCACCCTGGCTGCAGGATTTCCGACTACGGTCAATCCGATCGTGCAGAACGGACTGGTTCCCGTCTTCGTCGATGTTCACATTCCCACGTTCAACGTGGATGTCAGTTATCTCGAAACGGCGCTATCCAGCCGCACGCGTGCCGTCATCTTTGCGCACACGCTGGGAAATCCGTTCGATCTCGATGCCGTGACGGCGTTCGTGAAGAAGCATGGCATGTGGCTGATCGAAGACTGCTGTGACGCGCTCGGCTCGACCTATCGCGCACAGAAGGTCGGAACCTTCGGCGATCTCGCGACCCTCAGCTTTTATCCCGCGCACCACATCACCATGGGCGAAGGCGGGTGCGTCTTGACGAACCAGCCCCTGATGCGCACGCTCGTTGAATCCTTTCGCGACTGGGGCCGTGATTGCTGGTGCGCCCCGGGCAAAGAGAATACCTGCGGGAAGCGTTTCGACTGGCAACAGGGTGACCTGCCTCACGGCTACGATCACAAATACATTTATTCGCATGTGGGCTACAACCTGAAGGCAACCGACATGCAAGCTGCCGTGGGAGTCGCGCAGTTGAAGAAACTGCCAGCATTCATCGAGGCGCGAAGACGAAATTTTGCGTATTTGAAGGCTGGACTCAAAGATGTGGAGGAGCACTTCGTCTTGCCTGAGGCAACCCCGAACTCCGATCCTAGCTGGTTTGGATTGCCGCTGCTGGTACGGGAGACAGCTCCTTTTTCTCGCAACACGCTGATTGAGTTCTTGTATGCGAAAAAGATCGGTACGCGCCAGTTGTTTGGCGGGAACCTGGTCCGGCAACCTGCTTATGCGAACCTCAAATATCGTGTTGTGGGTGATCTTAGAAACAGTGACCGCGTGATGAATCAGGCCTTCTGGATTGGCGTCTATCCCGGACTCACGCGGGCGATGTTGGATTACGTTCTAGAGACAATAAACGAAATCGCTTCAAAGGGGGTACTTTCCGATGCCGCACGAAAATAACAACCAGTCCTCCGGCCAACTTCCCCAGATTCGATTGGGGTCCAAGGTGGTCGGACCTGGAAAACCTTGCTACGTGGTCGCTGAAATCGGAATCAACCACAATGGTGATATCGATCTGGCGAAGAAACTTATCAACGTAGCCTTGGGCGCCGGTTGTGACGCCGTCAAGTTTCAGAAGAGAACCATCGATGTCGTCTACTCGCCTGAGGAACTGGCAAAGCCTCGCGAAAGCCCTTTTGGAATGACCAACGGCGATCTGAAACGCGGCCTCGAATTCGAGATCGAAGAGTACCAGGAAATTGACCGCTATTGCCGTGAGGTCAAGATTGACTGGTTCGCGTCTTGCTGGGATGAGGCATCCGTGGATTTCATAGCCCAGTTTCACGTCCCATGCTTTAAAGTCGCTTCCGCATCTCTCACCGATGACAAGCTGCTGCGCTATACTCGCGCGGTTGGTAAGCCGATCATATTGTCAACCGGAATGAGTACGATCAAAGAAATTGATCATGCGGTGGAAGTTCTGGGCAAGCAGGATCTCATCCTTCTGCATGCCTGCAGTACATATCCCGCGTACTACGAAGAATTGAATCTGCACGTGATCGATGTGCTCAGAGGGCGATATGGCGTGCCGGTTGGTTACTCCGGCCACGAAACCGGGTTGGCCTCGAGCGTCGCGGCCTCGGTGCTCGGCTCCTGCGTGATTGAGCGGCACATCACTCTCGATCGTTCCATGTGGGGTTCGGACCACGCGGCATCGCTGGAGCCAAATGGAATCACGCGCTTAATTCGAGACATCCGCTTGATCGAGAAATCGATGGGTGACGGCGTCAAGCGAGTGCTGGAACGCGAGCAACCGATCATCAAGAAGCTGCGGCGCGTGGGAGCCGTCTAGTGGCGAAAGTCGTGCCGGAGGTCGTGTCGAAGATCAAGGCCATCGCCATGGATGTCGATGGGGTGCTCACCGACGGCGGCGTATGGTGGGGCCCAAACGGCGAAGAATGGAAGCGCTTTCACTTTGCCGACATCATGGGTCTGTCCCTGGCACGCAAATCGGGAATGGTGATTGCTTTGGTGTCGGGTGAGAACAGCCCGCTCGTCGACCGGCTTGCTAGTAAGCTCGGCATCAGCGACGTCCACAAGGACTGCAAGGACAAAGCCGGCGCGCTGCGCACGTTCTCGGAACGACACGGGTTGCGCTTGCAGGAGATCTGCTTCATTGGGGACGACCTGAACGATTTATCCGCACTCAGCATCGTTGGTCTCAGCGCCTGCCCCGCGGATGCCCGCCCTTCGATTCGGAAGAGCTGCCAGGTGGTCACCAAACTCACCGGTGGTAACGGCGCCGTGCGCGAGGTCGTGGACATGTTGCTCGGGTCCGCCAAAATCGCATCAAAGTCATGACTTCTCGGCACCCTGACTGCCGCAGTGCGGGAATGATGGCTTGTATCTATCGCGGCAGGTGTTCCGATAAGACGGCAGACGGAATGCATTTATGCAATTTCTAAAGGATTATCTCGTCCGGCTTGGGCCGGACAGTGTGCTCGTTCAAACGGCACTGCGGATGCACGGATTTCGCCATGGTTACAGTGTCGGATTTGCGAATGATGCCATCATGCTCCGCAAGGCGACGCGGGAAATGATACTGAACAAAGCTCAATACGTTCAGGTTCCGATAATGATGGAGTGCTATAACCTTTTCTTCGACACCATCGAGGGCCAGGCTAGTAAAGGTCGAACAGTCCTGGACTTCTCCAAGCCCGGTCTCCAACGCTACCGCAAGAGTGGGACCGCCTTTCATTTCCCGTCAATTCCCGAAGATGATGTGATGGACGCCTATACTCATGGCTATGCGCCTCAACCCGGCGATATTCTTTGGGATGCTGGCGCACATGCCGGTGCGTCTTCCTACTTCTTAGCGCAGATGGTAGGCCCCAGCGGCAAAGTCTATGCTTTTGAGCCCGACCAGAATAACTACAACTACCTCTTGCAGAACATCGAATTGCACAAACTGCATAATGTCATTCCGGTAAAAAAGGCGCTTTCAGGTTCGAGTGGTACCGCTGAATTCTGCATGGACGGCTCGATGAGCGCGGGGCTGACCGACTTTCTCACGTATTCGGAAAAGGATAAGTTTCAGAAGGTGGTGACCGTGAGCTTTGCGGACGCGTGTGCCGAGTTCGGCGAGGTTCCGGCCTACGTGAAAATGGATATAGAAGGCGCAGAGGTTGCCACGGTCGAGAGCTCGCGAGAATTTCTGAAGGCACATCCGGTTAATTTTGCAATCGAGAGCTATCACCGAGTCGATGGAGAACTGACATGGAAGCCTTTGGAGAAGCTGTTTTCGAGTATTGGATACCAGGTTTGGTCGTCAGATAAATTCGGCCAGATGTTTACCTGGGCGAAGCCGGTTTCGTAAGGGGCATTCCTCGTCCCGCCGCGTTTGTAGAACGGTCGGGTGAGATTTTGGAAGGGCCGCAAGCTCTCCCTTCAACCTTCAACGCGCACTGAGCGTAACGACCGGGTTTGTTAACCCTAGGGAAGTAATCCTGTTGCGAATGGTTTGGGTATGCAGCAAGGTCGCAAGGATAATCGGCGCCCTCCGGTTCTCCAACTGGTCGGGACGAATGATGGGTACGCCGCGCAATGTTTTTCCGACATTGACCGGGTTTCCATCGACGAAAGCGACCACCTTTGCATCCTTCAACGCCGTATCGCACAGGAGCTTCATCGTCAGTTGCCCCGTCCCCCAAACGATCACTTCTGTTGAAGTTTCAAGCACGCTCCGCAGTTGCCGATCGATGTTTTGCATCATGACACCGGATTCGTTGATGTAGCGCTCCATCTGCCCGCGAAATGAGCTGTCGATGACGCAAGGTTGTCGAACATGACCGGACCGACGTTCGTATCCGACTTCAAGACCGGGAAACACGAGGCCGGAAGGCCCAGTCACGAGCACGCGTTTCTCGAGAACCGGCGCAAATCCGAACTGGGTCATTAAGTTTCGCAGTGCGGCAATGGAGAAGTGATTGATGTGCTCAGTATTGATGTCCTGAAATGGGGCGTGCAGGTAGTCGGCGTAACCGGCTGCATCCGGCACTTCGAGGAAGATTCGGCCGTTGGCAGTGCAAACACTCACCAATGCCGAGATTGCACGCTTTACGTCGAGGACGTGTTCCAGTACGGACGTGAGAATCACGGCATCAAAACAGCCTATCCCTGCAGGAAGATGAGCAAGGTCTCCTTGATAAGATTCACAACCCCCGTTGCGAGTGTTCTTCACGCACGCAGGAGAAGGATCGACACCAACGAGATTGTGAAATCCCAGACGACCCAGCACTTGAAGCAGTCCTCCGTTGGCGCACCCTACGTCGAGGATGCGAGCCTCCTTGGAAGGAATGTGGCTGGCGAATAGCGCTCCGGTTTGCTCAAGACGCGCGATATCTTCCAGGGGAGTCGTTCCCGTCTGGGCTCCGGCGGGCTGCTCGTAAATGGAGCAGGTGGCATAGAACCTGTCATAGTCAGCCTGCGTCGCGGGCGTGTCGGCATACACCATGCCGCATGACGCACAGATTACGACGTCATACTCATCCGGCAGCGGATAATCGTCTGAGACTGCAAATCTTTGGTGATGCAGCACATCTCCACGCTCGCCATCGCAAACCGGACAGGGACGCAAAAGATTCTTCATGGCCACTTTCTTTCATCTCCGCTCACATAGCCAATTTTGACATGACTGCGTCGCCGGTGCCATGACACCTTCAAGGTTCTGCTCTCTGCGTCCGTTTTGGCTTCGGTGAGTTGTGGAGATGGAGGAAGTAGGGTAATTAAATCTGAGAAGGCCCAGCGCCGAGGGTTCGGCAAAAGAGTGCCGCCGCATACAATACCCCAGAAATCAGGCGGCAGTCGGCATCGAGACCGCACACCACTTCACGTTTCGCATGTCTGCGAACGATCTCTCGATTCCATACCCGAAGAAACCAGGGATTGATTCTTTCCATCCACCACAGCCCACGGGCATACAACGGCAAGACAATGATGCGCTCGTTGCGGGAGTTGCCGCCTAATTCCATATCCGGCTAGGCAGCTAAGACTTTGACTGCACACTTATGTTCGACGAACCCGACAGCCCGGCAATAGGCAGCCCGTTCAGAAGGAAGTTTTTCAAAGAGGACGGCCTTGCAATCGGCGCAAATGACATCAAAGCCCACAGAGTATTTACTAGGTTGAAGAATTACGTTTACGTTGTTCATTGGGGCAGGTTATCCGAGAGTCACGTGCTCGTATGTGACAGAGATCACGCTGGCAAGAGAGGTCCGTCCACCTGAACTGCGTTCCAAGTGCGGGGTTGCTTTTCTCAAAACAGCGGATAACGCATTACCCGGCTTTACTTAAAGGGCGACAGCCGAGATTTCGGAATGGCATAGCAGACCAGGTCCCACCCTTCCAACAAATGAGGGTGCAGGAAAAAGCTGTAATTTGGATTGATTGATTGGATGAGCAGCGGAATCTTCCAGAGATGATCTTGCAGATGATAGGTGCAGATGGCAAGCACCGGAGAATACCGTTGGATGATTTTCCGCGCTCCATTCAGTGCGTCCAATTCAGCGCCCTCGATATCCATTTTTATATAAGTCGGTTGCGTTCCGGAGAGAGCTTCGTCGAGAGCGACGCAGTTCACCACCATGTCACCCTTGCCGACAGAGGAGGCTTCGTTTCCATCACCGGAGAATGTGACTGTTCCGGTCTGGGCTCCCACGGCCGCGCGTTGCAGCGTTATGGATTCGCGTTCCAGACGGAGTGACACCTCTTTTTCGAGTTTGCCGAAGTTGGCAGGGTCGGGCTCAAAACCGTAAATCCTCTGGAACGATTTCTTGGGCTGATCCAGGAAGCTCCGGATGCTATCACCGTCGTAGGCGCCGCAATCGACGAACACCTCGCGATCGATGAGTGGGCAGAGTTCCAGTGGAAAATAGATCGTGTGCTGAACAGGACCGGGCAGCGCGTCGAATTCGCCCAACAAACGCCAACGCAATTGTGCGAGATATTCCATTCGGGAGGCGTCGTCTGACCACAGGCGGCCGGCACGGCGCACGTCATCCGCCTGCTGATGCACCTTGTGGGGGAGATCGACGGCGTAGTGCGGTAGGAAGACCTCAGCGTACTTCCAAAACAGCGGCTGGAACGTGACTACGTACCTGCAGCCCAAGCTTCGCAGCTGCGATTCGCGCTGTGCCATCCGATCGGTAGCGTCGCCTTTCCAGATTGTGATAGCAAAAGTTGCTTGCTCGCCGTGACGTCGTGCCGCCTCTTCCGGAGACAGCACCTCCAGCCCTTCCACAAAAGTGTTCCATAGGCGCGCATCGTTATCTGCAAAAGCGATAGGTTCAATGTTGACATTACGCAGTCCGGCCAAAGTTTTGCGGCCAAGATGTCCCGCGCCGAATAGTACAACCAGATCCTTCGAGGGTCCCGCTATCAAGTCAAATGCTGACCTCTCTCGCGCGGTTGCTTCCGCCTCACCTTCCGCGAACAACTCTTGCAGTGCCGTAGGCATGTCCTTGTCAGCCAGCCCTCTCGCTCCAGAAACCATTGGACTCATCTCCAGCACCGCGCGGCCTTGGGCCGATGCACCATTTCTACCAGCAACTCCTACCACCATCTACCACGAGGTTTGTACCCGTCATGTATGACGATGCATCCGAACACAGAAACACAATGGCGCCCTGATATTCGTTGACTGCAGCCATGCGTCCGAGCGGAATCAGGTTTGTCAGGCGCGTAACAAAATCCTCCGGCTGGCCGTTGTACACGCCACCAGGCGAAATAGCATTGACGCGTACCTTCTTGTCGGCCCAGTAGCTCGCCAGATATCGCGTAAGACCCACCAGCGCGGACTTTACTACCGAATAGGTGACGGGCTTGACGGGCTGCATTTGCTCCGGCACACCGGGCTGCCGGTAGATGCGCTGATCGGGAGCGATCAGCGCGAGATCCGACGCCACGTTTACGATGACTCCGCCGCCGTTACCGGCCATGTGACTGCCAAATACTTTGCTGCACAGGAAAGCGCCGGTCAGGCCGACGGCAATGTCTGCCTCCCACTGCGCCAAAGGAAAATTCTCCAGCCGCGAGAAGTTCACCTGCGTGTTGGCCTCCATCTTGGGATTGTTAGCCGCGTTGTTGATCAGGATATCAAGGCGTCCGAAGCGGGCCAGGACCTCATCCCGCAACGCTTCAATCTCCGACTGTTTCGTGATGTCCGCAGCATAGCCGATTGCCGCAACGCTATACTCGCGCGACAACGCTGCCGCTCTTTCGCTGGCGTGCTGCTGTTGAATGTCGACCAGGACCGGGATGCCGCCCGCCGAAGCGATAGCTCGGGCGTGTTGCTCGCCGAGTAGCCCCGCACCGCCCGTAATCACGGCAACTCGGCCGGTTAAATCAAAGATATTCCCAAGCTCTTTCATACATTCTCAGTTCCTCAGGAAAGCCCCACTACACGACCGGTTGCGATCGATTCCTTCGCGGCCAGCGCCAGTTTGAGGCTCCACATACCTTCACCCAGGTCAACCACCGGTTTGCTCCGCGTTTTCACACAGTCCAAAAAATGCTGAATCTCAAGGATGAATAGTTGATTGCGGCCCAGTTGCTCACAAGTGAACCGATCCGCCACGGTTCCTTCTGCGCCATACAGGGTGACCGAAAGCGCCGGAAAATCGAGAATAGCTTTGCCCACGTCCCCTATCACCTCACACTGCCGCTGTGGCGGCCGCTGCAGATAGTCCTGTTGCAAGTGGACGGGGAGTGGCCTTCCGGAGAACTCACACTGCATCAGCGTGCTGGCCACGTCCTCAACGTCGATCTCAAGACTACTCCAGTGCCCGCCGATGGAGAACAAACGCTTCGCCTTGCCGAACAGGGAGTAGAGGTAGTCGAACTCGTGAATCTGCGAGAGTATTACACCGCCGCCCAAGTCTGCTCGCGCAGCATAGCCCTGCCGGTAGTCCTCATAACGATGCCAGCCTGGCAGGTACTCACCCACCGAGGAGCGAACTCCCAGCAGGTTGCCAAGCAGGCCTTTTCGCACAATCTCCTGCATGCGCAGAAAGCACGGATGAAAACGAAGCTGATAGCCGACCATGACAATCCGACCCTGTTTCTCAACCAAAGCTTGCAGCTCAGGCAGACCAGATAGGCCATCCGCTAGTGGCTTCTCTACAAAGAGATCGCAGCCGGCCCGAACACAAGCCGATGCCACAGGGATGTGCAAACTGCTAGGGTTACAAATAAACGCGACGTCAGGGTTCTCCGCGAGCGCCGACTCCAAGTCACCAAAGACGCGGAGTTTGTACTCCCGCTCCACATTGCGATCGTCGTCAATCTGCAAAGTGGGCGTAATGACCCGGGAAAGCTTCCGGACACGATAGGCGAGTATCTCCACATCGTCACCGAGCAGCATGCGCAGATTTCGTAGATGGCGCTGTCCGATACCCCCGAGACCGACCATCAATATTTTCACCGGTTCGCTCCGAACATGAAACCCGCCGCCTGTAGTTGGCTCAGCACAAGTTCGCGATTGTGCTGAATCCAGGCAAGCTCTTTTCCAACTTCGCCTCGCGCAATCTGCATGACAAAGTCTCCCTTGTATCCGAGTCGGAAGAGCTGGGAAAGCAAAACCGGAATATTCGCATTGCCCGTTCCCAGCGGAACGGTTCCACCCCCGCGAATCCGATCCTTTATATGTACGCTGCCAATACGGTCGCCATAGGACCCGATCTCTTCGCGGACATCGTAGCCGAGAGAAGCGCTGTTTCCTGAGTCGTAGTTCACTTTCAAGTAAGGATGTGGCAACTTGGCCAAGAGTGAACCAAAGCGTTTTGGATCGAGCGATGTCTCCAAGTGCAATTCGACATCAGCCTTTTCGGCATGTCCAAGAACACGGCGCAGCACCTGCACGGCCCGGGCTTCTTCGGCATCGCTGTCAATCCTGGAATTGTCCACAAAAGGAAGAACAATGCGCCGAATACCGGCCATCTTGCAGCGATCTAACAGCCACAGTAATTTGTTGATTCTCTCTTCCGATTCGGCTGCCCCGGCTATAGCGAGCGGACACTCCATGAAGTAGTCGGCACAGACGGAGACGACGGCGATGTCACATTTTCCAGACAGCTGAAGCACCTCTGCCAGACCATCCTGGGTGCCGAGCGGATTATCGCTCTCGCCGGGGGAGTCGTAAATCCACTCAATCGCATCAAGTCCCGCCTCTGCCGCCAGCGGAAATTCCTCTCTCCAGTGTTTTCTCGGAAAGCACTGAAAGCACCCGTCAGATGGCGGCAGAAGCCGGCCCTGCATCACTGCGATTCTCATCATCGTTACTCCTCTTCCACGGGGATCAACATGTTCGAGAGAAACTCCTCGCGTGAGAGGAACGGGTAAAGATCTTCCAGAGGCTTGGAGACGAACGATCCATCCGGGCGCTGCACGGAGGAGAGCCGCGGACCGCGAAACTCATCGGGAAGAACGAACGTGTCGCAAACCAGCGGTCCGCCACGGCTGAGCACTCGGCGCAGATCGGCGCGGAGATTGGATTGATCGCGAATGACATCGGTTTGCAACCCATAAGCCTGGGCCACCTTGGTGATATCCGGTAGGGTCTGCCCGGTTTCGGGGCTGCACCCGATACGCGGTGCGCCAAAGAAGTTTGTCTGCGAAATGCGAATGGAAGCATAACCATCGTTGTTCAACACAAAAAATGTGATTGGCAGGTTAAGCCGCGAGACGGTTTCCAGTTCCTGGATGTTGAATTGAAAACCTCCATCGCCATCCACGCACACGACCGGGCGGCGGCCGTTGGCCATGCAGACTCCGATGGAAGCGGCGATGCCATATCCCATCGCCCCCAACGCCGTGGTATGAAAAACCCTCTGCCCGGCCTTGACCCGCAGCGCCAGCAGGAAGAGTTCAATCGCGCTGCCCGAACTCCCGGAAACGATGGGGGTGTTCCCCGGCAGCACGTCCTGCAGCGCTTCCGCCAGGTGATACATGCTGACTGGCCCTTCAAGTTTGCGATGTTCCGGCTGGATGACGGGATAGCGGTTCTTCCAATCCGCGCAGCGCTGCTTCCACGGTGACCGATCCTTTCGCTGAAGCTCCGACTTGCGGCGAAGCAGTGCGCGAATAAACTCGCCTGCGTCAGCCTGCACCTTCGTCTGGATGGAATCGCCCATCTTGGCCAGTTCGAAGGGATCAATGTCCACCATCACTTTGTGAGCGGCTCGGGCAAATCGCTCTGGGGAGTAGCCCGTGATCACGCGATCCAGGCGCGCGCCCAGCGCGAGCAGGAAATCTGAATTCTGCACAGCAAAGTTTGCCCCGCGCGGTGCAAGAGAACCGGGACGCCCAACAAACAAAGGATGGTCATCGGCAATCAGATCGATCGCGAGCCACGTCGACTCGACCGGTATGTCAAGCGCTTCGACCAGTGCCAGAAACTCCTTTTCCGCGCGGGCCAATCGAATGCCGTTGCCGGCCAGGAGTATGGGCCGCTCGGATTTATTCAACGCGTGGATCGTTTCCCCAACTAGCGCCTCCAAGTTTATTTGTGAAGGGACTTCGCGCTCGCACTCGGAAGGATCGAAGCCGCGCAAGGCTTCCGGGTCGATAGGGCTGGCCTGTACGTCGAGCGGAATATCAATCCAAACCGGACCCGGACGGCCAGATTTCGCAAGATGAACCGCCTTCTCCATGTGGTAGCGGATCGAACTGGGATCGTCAACAGTGATCGCGTATTTGGTCAGGGAGCGAACAATCGAGACGATATCAACTTCCTGCATTCCAACTTGTCGAACACCCAAGGGCGTTCCATCGGGCATAAACATCCGGTCCGCTCGTTTTACCTGACCAGAGAGAAAGAGGCACGGCGTCGAATCCAGCCAGGCGCCGGCTAACCCCGTAATCGCGTTTGTGCTGCCCGGACCCGTAGTCACCAGTGCCACACCGAGATTATTGGTAGCCTTGGAATAATTTTCTGCTGCAATTGCGCTGGCCTGCTCGTGCAGATTGCAAACGAAATCAACCCCGCTACAGCGGCTGAGGGATTCGTTGAGATGCATGGCCCCACCGCCGGGCACCAGAAAGACATGTTTCACACCGCTGTCTGCGACGATGCGAAAAACATAATCCGAAAGCTTCATTGCTGATCAGGCTCCATTCGAGCTCCAACACTGAATGTTCTGCAACTCATAATGTGCAGAAAAACTGCAAGAACTCTCGATGATATCGCATCTCGTCCCCTAATCTGTCCGGCTGGGCTTCTGTCCTGTTCTTAATGTGTATCTTCAAGGGCAGGGCGGAACTGAACATGGTCTAATATTTGTGGAGCATTTCGCCTGTGTAATGATGTAAAGAGATGAGCCTCTCAGATCTTGCCAACAAATGGAGCACGGAAATCACGGGGCACATCCCGCCCGGCCAGTTCGGGCGCTACCTTTTGGTGGGTGCCTGGAACACGTTTTTCGGTTACGGCACATTCGCGCTGTTCACGGCGGTTCTGAATCCTATTGTGCCTCACAGTTACATCTGGGCTTCCTTGCTCTCCAGCCTGCTAAACATCACCGTCGCCTACTTCGGCTACAAGTGGTTTGTGTTCAAAACCAAGGGCAATTACCTGCGCGAATGGATGCGCTGCGTCGCGGTGTACAGTGGTGGCATTGCTTTCGCCCTGGTCGCGCTTCCCGTGCTCGTGCTCCTGATCCGGCATAACACTCGCTTTTTTGCCGAGGCCCCCTACATTGCCGGCGCTTTTCTGACCGTCATTGTGGTGGTTTATAACTTTTTGGGGCATAAGAGATTTTCCTTTCGGGCGCCTGCATAATGCGCATACTCATCACCGGCGGGTCGGGGTTCATCGGACGAAATCTGGCGGAGCAACTTGTCGGCACGTATGAGGTGCTGGCGCCCTCCTCGGCCGAATTGGATCTGCTAAAGGAGCAGGCGGTGCGCGAATACCTCAGCGCGCACAGTTGCGATGTCATCGTGCATGCGGCTACCACGCGGTCCAACCGCGGCTTGGGCGCTCCACCCGACATGCTAGACAGGAATTGCCGCATGTTCTTTAACCTAGTGCGCAATGACGGGCTATTCGGAAAAATGATTCATTTCGGCTCCGGCGCCGAGTATGACAAGACCGGGCTGCCGGCGAGGGTGAAAGAAGAGTATTTCGACACTAACGTTCCCACCGACCCCTACGGATTCTCGAAGTACATTTGCGCCAAGTATACAGAGCGCTCCGAGCGACTGGTGGAGCTACGTCTGTTTGCCGTTTTCGGCCAGTACGAGGACTATACCGTGCGTTTCATTTCCAACGCCTGCTGCCGGGCGCTGAAAGGATTGCCGATCGTGCTGCGGCAGGATATCGTGTTCGATTACCTGTACATCAAAGACCTGGTCAAGCTGACGATGTGGTTCATCGAGAATAACGCCCACCACAAGGCGTACAACGTCTGCACCGGACGGCCCGTGGCGCTGACCGAATTAGCCCGGATCGTCGCCCAGGTCTCGGGTCGCAATCCGAATGTGTCAGTCATGGCTGAAGGCATGGGGCCTGAGTACTCAGCGGACAACTCGCGTATGCTGACGGAAATGGGGGGGTATCAATTTTGGGACTTACAGGGCTCGATCACGGACCTTTATTCATGGTATGAGCACCATGAAGTCGATGTCGAATCGCTAAGGTTCGACGAGAAAGCCGCAACCCGTGCCTAAGACCCTGACTATCCTCACGCCCTGTTATAACGAAGAGGAAAACGTCCGCGAGCTGTACCTCCGAGTGCGCGCTGTCGTCGCCGCCGCCGGCAATTACGAGTACGAGCACATCTTTATCGACAATGCGTCAACCGACAGCACCCTGAACGAACTGAAGGCGTTAGCTGCTCGGGATAGGAACGTAAAAATAATCAGGAATACGCGCAATTTTGGCCAAGTCCGCTCTCCCATGCACGCGTTTTATCAGGCCAGCGGAGACGCTGTCATAGGGATTGTGGCCGACCTGCAGGATCCTCCCGAGATGATTGCTGACATGATTCGTAAGTGGGAGGAAGGTTACCCGGTTGTGATCTGCGTTAAAGTGACGAGCGGGGAGAACGGTCTGATGTTCTGGGTCCGCAAGCAGTACTACCGGCTGGTAAACCGTCTTTCCGGAGTGGAAACCTACGAGAATTTTACCGGGTTTGGCCTGTTTGACCGTCAGGTGGTAGACGTCATCAAACAGTTCGACGATCCGTATCCGTACTTCCGCGGCATGGTCGCGGAGGCTGGGTTTCGGCATTTCGATATTCCCTACCATCAGCCTGCGCGCAAACATGGCACCACCAAGAACAATTTCTATACGCTTTACGATCTAGCGATGCTCGCCATCACCAACCTCTCCAAGGTGCCGCTTCGACTGGTAACTTTTTCCGGCTTTGTGGGCGCACTGCTTTCGGTTCTGGTGTCGCTGGCATACCTCATCTACAAACTGGTCTTTTGGAGCCACTTCTCGGTTGGCATCGCCCCATTGGTCATCGGCGTATTTTTCTTCATGTCGATCCAAATGCTGTTTATGGGCATCATTGGGGAATACATCGGCACTATCCATACCCTAGTGCAGAAACGACCGCTGGTAGTCGAGCAGGAGAGGATCAATTTCGAATACGGTATGGGTGAACCATTGCGGGACAATGAGGCCCTACCCAGTGCAACTTGAAGCTGTGCGCGGAATCGGAGAGGTTCTATGAACGCGGATACTGCGCAGTCTCTGGCGGTGGCCAGAATTCGCGACTGCGCGTCGGTGTTGCAGAGTCTGCTGGAATCTTCAGGGTACTTGAGCGCGGTGGTCAAAGTAGCGGACACCATGACGAAGTGCCTCCGCTCCGGAAACAAGATCCTGTTCTTCGGCAACGGCGGCAGTGCCGCGGACGCCCAGCACCTGGCCGCGGAACTGAGCGGACGGTTCTTGCGGGAACGGGCAAGCCTTTCGGGCTGGGCGCTGACCACCAATTCTTCCGTCCTAACCGCCATCGGCAACGATTATTCCTTTGACGACGTGTTCGCGCGGCAAGTCCAGGGGATGGGCAGTCCTGATGATGTCGCCTTCGCCATCAGCACCAGCGGAAATTCCCCCAACGTGCTGCGAGCGCTGAACGTGGCCCGCGAGAGAAAACTCGTCACAGTGGGTCTGACCGGCAGGTCCGGCGGGAAGTTGCCGAGCGCTGTCGATCACTGCATCTGCATTCCCAGCGATCAAACACCTCGTATCCAGGAAGCGCACATTCTAACTGGACACATTCTTTGCGAACTGATCGAGGAAACATTGTTTGAGCAGAGTTAACGCGATGGATACTCACAGTGAGGTCGGTGAACAATTAGGCGAATTAACGCGGGCGATTGCGGAGGTTGAATCGTTCGCTCCAGCACCGGAGCGCGGCCTGACGGAGGAAGTATTCCTGCTGGTGAGCAGGCTCACGCCCTTAGTGGGTGTGGATCTGCTGGTTCAGGACGATGCTGGACGACTCCTGCTCACGTGGCGCCACGATGCTACCTTCGGGCCGGGCTGGCATATTCCCGGAGGCATCATTCGGTACAAAGAGCGGTCCCTGGACCGGCTCCACGCCGTGGCGCGCATGGAACTAGGCGCGGATGTCACTTGCGAACCGATCCCTTTAATGGTCGTAGAGCAAATCAAGCCGGAGTCCGGCAACCGAGGCCACACCGTGTCATTGCTCTATCGATGCCGCCTGCTCACGCCGCCCAGTGAGAAGTTGCGCTTTAACGTGGAGGCACCCAAGCCCGGTCATTGGCAGTGGCATGACCGTGGCGCCGTCAGTCTCATTCCGGAACAGCAGATGTATGAAGTGTATTTGAGAGGTGACCAGCCCGCCCGCTAAGCGCCTCCTGCCGCTTGCGCGACAGCGCGCTCGTCCGGCGTCCGAGGATGCAGGAGCGTACTTCCGTACTTCGGCCCGAAGTAGTGCTTAAAGCGCAGAATTCTTTTCTCGAAGGGGACCCAAACCCTATCGATGTCGCGCAGTTGAGAAAATTGCACGCATTACAGGATTCGAGGTCCCCGCAGCCACAGATCGACGAGAAATCAGGACGGGAACTCGATATCGAAGAGTTGTGGCGGATGTTTAATCTGCTGAACTGTTTCTCCGCGATGGTCGATAACATCGACACATGATGGGGAAGACTATAAGCAGATCAGTCTAGTGCTCTGATCGGAGCACCGGAGCGTCTGCCGGCGAGACCCACGAGTTCTCGTGATGCATCTTCTTCAGGTCCGGCGCACCGTCAGCGCGTTTGGGCGATAACTGCGACGTCGAGCTTCGAATAGAGATTCACGCCGCTGGTCCCATACTTGCCGCGGAATTTCTCGACCACGGACTTCACCTGCGTGGCGTAGTGACAGCAACAACCTTAAGTTCACTCTGTGCACTCCGAGCATCAATCCGAATTGAGGGGTTCTTGAGCACGTTCTTGTACCACTGTGTATCCGACCCCTTCACCGGCAAGAGGTACAGCTTGCCGCCATCCCACACGAACCAGATTGGCAGTGACATGGTGCGTCCTGATTTTCTGCCGGTCACGGTGATCGTAATTTCGCGATCTCGGGAAAGACGGCCTTCTAAAGCATCGTTCCGCTCTGCCATGTGCACTCCTGTACCTAACGCTTAGCTTGACAGCTACCGGCTTTCAGGCCTTCGAGAACACCTCTTTTGCGACCATGATGGCGCTCATTGCATTGGGCCAGCCTGAATAAAACGCCAGATGCGTAATGACCTCAATCAATTCTTCCTTCGTGACTCCATTCTGCACGGCATAACTCAGGTGAAACCGCAACTGACCGGGACGATTCATCGCAATCAGCGCCGCCACGGTTGCGAGACTACGGTCGCGCTTGGAGAGCTCCAGGCTCTCCCATACTTCTCCGAAAAGCACACGATCGGTCAGATCGACCAGCTTGGGTGCGAAGTCACCAATCATCTTCTGGGCTGGGGACGGCTCTTTACTCATGCTTATTACTCCTTCCAAATACGATCACTCGGACAACCTGTGTTACGGGACGGTGATGACCACCCTACCGCTTTACCTCACATTTCGTTATCTGTTGTTGCTCAGCGGCCCACCAACTTCTGCAGTTCTTCGGGGTAACGAGCACCTTGCACCGAGATCTTGGAGGCTGCGGTTTCCAGCTGCCGGAGATCTTCGCGCGTAAGTTCAACGGCAGCGGCTCCGATGTTCTCTTCGAGTCGATGCAGCTTCGTCGTACCCGGGATCGGAACGATCCACGGCTTTTGTGCAAGCAGCCAGGCAAGCGCGATCTGAGCAGGCGTCGCCTTTTTCTGTTGCGCGAACTTGCCAATCAGATCAACCAACGCCTGATTCGTTTTACGGTTCTCGGGCGTAAAGCGAGGAACAATATTGCGGAAGTCAGTCTTGTCGAACTGCGTGTCTTCGCTGATCTTGCCGGTGAGGAAGCCCTTGCCCAACGGACTGAATGGAACGAACCCGATGCCGAGTTCCTCGAGTGTCGGTATGACTTCGGCCTCAGGTTCTCTCCACCAAAGTGAGTATTCGCTCTGGAGTGCCGCGACGGGCTGAATTTTGTGTGCGCGACGGATTGTTTCCACTCCTGCTTCAGAAAGTCCGAAGTACTTGACCTTGCCTTGCTGAATCAGCTCTTTCACGGCTCCCGCAACGTCTTCGATCGGCACGTTGGGATCAACGCGGTGCTGATAGAACAAGTCGATGACATCGGTCTTGAGTCGCTTGAGCGAGGTCTCGGCGACTTCCTTCATGTGCTCTGGCCGACTGTCCAGCCCGGCCTGTTTGCCGGACGTGGGATCCAACTTGAACCCGAACTTGGTGGCAATCACCACTCTTCCATGGAACGGAGCAAGGGCTTCACCCACGAGCTCTTCGTTCGTAAACGGGCCGTAGACTTCCGCAGTATCGAAGAATGTGACGCCGCGTTCCACGGCTGCTCGGATGACCGAGATCATCTCTTGCTTGTCTCCAGCCGGACCGTAGCCAAAGCTCATTCCCATGCAGCCGAGCCCAATAGCCGACACTTCCAGATTGCTTTTTCCGAGCTTGCGTTTCTTCATTACTTCTCCTTTCAAATTGCTTCTCTATACAGATTGGTCCCGGTTACGATGCTGCCCTTGCACGCTGTTGTTCGCGCCAGCGAGCCGGTGGAACTCCCTCCCAAGTGCGGAAAGCGCGAACGAAGGAGTTTCCGTCCTCATATCCGAGAAGGTAGGCAGCTTCATTCAATTCGAGGACCGAGTTATTAAGATAGTGGCGAGCAAGCTGATGACGGGCTTCTTCTAAAACGCGCTGTCACTGGCTCCTCGCTTGGAGTACGGTCATCTCGCAGGCTTCCGCAAAGCCGCTCCGAGTAATCTGCCTGGTCCAGGTTCTTGCACAAAAGCAACAATCCGAACATTTTTTGGATCCGTACCGGGCTTGAGCTTCAACTGAACACTTTCGTCAAAGGTCTTTCCCTTCGGTAGCTTTCCTATCTTTGTGAGTTGCACGACGACCGCAACGTGCGTCAAGTGTCGGCCGCCGTTTTCGCCGCGCAAGACTTGCGACTCGACGCGATCGAGAGCGACAGCCACAAAGACGTCGGCGTTATGTTTGTCGGAATTGCCATCAGCTTCAATGCGCGTTCGGAGAACAGTTGGATTTCCGGCATCAACGCTCACCTCGCCGATGCGTACAAGAACCTTAGGCGCTGCGGCAGCTTCGTGAAACACTTTGTCCGCCTGTTGCGAATCGTTAGCGCGCATTTCACTGGTTCCATCCACGATGATCTGGGGAGTGTACGGAGTCTTAAGCCCAAGGGCGCGGACATAGGCAGTCTGGCGTTCCGTCAGTGCAGCCGAGGAGTTTGGATCTTTCCAGCCGTCATGGTCCCAATAATCCACGTGTTCACTCAGAACGATGAATTTCGCACCAGCAAAGGGCGGGGACGTGTCCATCCTTTGGAGGAGGGCGTCCGCGGGAGGACAACTGGAACAACCTTCAGAGGTGAACAGCTCAACGAGAATGGGATGCGCATCCGCGCTCGATATCTCCGCGGTCGAGGGCTTGTTTTCGACTTGCCGGGCCCACCCGTCGGCGGTAGACGCCGTCTGCAGGAATGAAAGGCCCAAGAACAAAACCGCGCACGCTGACGATCGCGCTGAGCCGCATCGAGACATGGCAATGATATTGCATGAGAAAATTCTCAGTGGCAATAGCCCTTCGCCCGGATCAATGTCTCCCAGGCTGAAGCCTCCCTGCTCATCACTCTTGGCTTCGCGAATCACTACCGCTGCCGAGTTCAGCAGTTTAGGGCGTGCCCCGGTGACGGGAGCTCCACGAGGGTCAACAATCTTCCCTGACACGACACCTCCATTTGTGCTTGCGGGGAGGCTTGAAGGGAGAAGCAATGCCCCGACAAAGAACGCGGTGCGCAATACCAGGTCGCTTGCCAAGTTTTGAGACTGATCGGCGTCGTCACCACCGAAAGATGAAACCCACAGGAAGGACAGACAAGCCAGAGCAAAACCCCTCGAGCGAAATCGGGGGGGCACTTACAGAAAGTGGGCTGGATCTCGAGACAAAAAATCTTCTCGGCCTCCGGTCGAGGAAGAACTTTTTTCTTGACATCCCTTTTTATAGAACTCATTGAGAATTGGCCGACTCGAGTCAATGAGTGTAATGGCGATGTTGCGCCAGTTAACGTTCCAGTACAGTTCCTCGCTTGCTTTCCACACGTTTCATGATTTTCTCGACATTCTGCGGCTTGACTCCTACTTCTTCCAGAGCTGCGCGAAAATGATTGAGGAACAGGTCGAAGTGCGCGTCGTTCAGTCCGTGGTCTCGGGAGCGGGCATGAGCAGCATGCATATCTTTCCCTGTATACACTCGTCCGCCGAGGAGCATGGAAATGAACATGGCCTGCCGGGACCGAAGGTGCGCCATGTCAACTCCCTCAAAAAACTGGCGCAAGTTGTCATCCTGCAAGACCTTGTCATAGAAGAGTTCAGTAGCAGCCTTGATCGTGCGACGTCCCCCGATCAGTTCTAATATGTCTTCAACCATGGTGTCCTCACTGCCAATGAGTGCTATCTGGATTTTGCAACAGTGATCGTCACAACTCGGCCCAGACAAGGCTTTTACGGCTTCGCTTCGCAACGTGTTCCCGCCACCATTCGCTCTACCACCGCTTGACGGACAGACTCGACCAGTGCGTCGTTTGCATGATCCAGCCGAGTCGCAACGTAAGCCACGGGTGTCTGCGGAGGATGAATCATGGGAGTGAGCATGGCGACCATGCGGTCACCACGCTTTATCTCGAAGTGTACCCGATCGTAAACGTACACGCACCTGTCCCAATCGTCTTTGCAATGCTTAGCAGGGCCGTACGACACGACATACGAAGGCTCGCGCTGATGCCCAAGAATCACGTCCACGGGCCTCACTCGCAGGCTACAACTCCCGTCTGAAAGATGATCGCACTTCGGTTCTTCGACGGCTTCCACCACCACAATCTCGAAATCACGCGGCCAGTGCTCGATGAGATAGCGAATCTGGTCGCGCAAGGAACTCTCTGGACCATTCGAGGTAATGTGATCCGACTGCGAAGGGGCAGGCGCTGAAGTTTGCGCTTCTCCGCGCAAGGGGGAACCCTCAAAGAGAAGAGTCAGGGCCAGCAAAGCAAAAACCGAACGCCACATGGGTGAGCTCCTTACTTTCGGAAGTGGAGAACCTGATAAACCAGATAGTGCCTCTGCTGCTCGCAGATGCCTCGGGACTGATCCAAGGTTGCCCGATCCCCAAACGTGCCCCTATCGTGGCGATTCGTCAATACCAAGTCTTTCTAGTTGACGAAACCAGGCGTGGGTGTTGAAAAAGTCACTGCGATTAGCAGGCTGAATGGCGGCCAAAGCGTGGTAGAAGAAGGAGAACTTTCCTCGCCATGCTTTACTGGATCACCATTCTCGGAGGCGTGCTAATCATG
>Ga0074044_10000596_pt1 | contig 34763 bp, 26 predicted proteins | sample BogForMeECP23OM1_FD_94443 | JGI IMG/M metagenome (GOLD analysis project Ga0074044, IMG submission 94443) | Bog forest soil microbial communities from Calvert Island, British Columbia, Canada - Bog Forest MetaG ECP23OM1 | ecosystem: Environmental > Terrestrial > Soil > Wetlands ...
ACCTTCTCGACGCTCGGTAGTGGGAATTCCGATGTGATGGTACCGCCTCGTGGAAGCAACTGGTGACTTTTTCACGTGAATGAGTTTAGCCCATGACGGCATCTGTTTCTGTCAGTTGTTCAAAACAGGCAATAGCGCTTACCACTAAGGAGGGGATGGTCCGGATTCTGGCGGAAGCTAACCCATCACGGTCGCCCCATCCCCGTCGCTTGCCGACGCGCCTGCTACAATCGTCTTTAATCAACCAGCATAGCCCAGCGCCATGAAATGCCCCTTCTGCGGGTTTGAAAATGACAAAGTCGTGGATTCGCGCGAAAGCAAGGAAGCGGACTCCATTCGCCGCCGCCGCGAATGCCTCAAATGCGAAAAGCGCTTTACCACCTACGAGCGCATCGACGAAATTCCCTACATGGTGGTGAAAAAAGACGGACGCCGCGAGCGTTTTGACCGCCAAAAAGTGCTCAACGGCCTGATGCGCGCCTGCGAGAAGCGACCGGTGCCCATCAGCAAACTCGAACAGATCGTCAATGAAGCCGAGAGCTTTGTGATCGAATCGGCCGAGCGCGAGCGCAAAACCAGCGAAATCGGCGAGCTGATCATGAACCGCCTGCGCCGCTACGACAAAGTCGCATACGTCAGGTTCGCCTCCGTCTATCTCGACTTCAAAGACGTGCAGGAATTCATGACGGAACTGAAGGACCTGCTGAAAGCCAAAGACAAAGAGAAAGACGCGCCCGAGGCGAAGGGAAAAGTTAAATCGGGTGATCGGGTCATCGGGTGATCGGGCCATCGAAAACCGGGTTGCTGCGGCTTCGTCTGCTCGGACGTTTCTAGATGGCCCGATGACCCGATCACCCGATCCAAGGTCTGACTATCTATGACCCACAAAGTAACGCTCATCCCCGGCGACGGAATCGGCCCCGAAGTCATTCAGGCCACGGTTCGCATGATCGAAGCCACCGGCGTCAAGTTTGAATGGGAAAGCTTCGCCGCTGGCGCCGAGGCCTTCGAAAAGTACCACGATTACATTCCCAAAGAGCTCAGCGAATCCATCGAGCGCACCCGCGTTGGACTGAAGGGTCCCGTGACCACGCCCATCGGCGGCGGCTTCTCCAGCATCAATGTCGAACTGCGCCGGCGCTTCGAACTCTTCGCCAACTTTCGGCCCATCCGCAACCTGCCGCATATTCCGACCCGCTACCCGGGCGTGGACCTGATCGTCGTCCGCGAAAATACCGAAGGACTTTATTCCGGCATCGAACACGAGGTTGTCCCCGGAGTGGTCGAAAGCATCAAGGTGATCAGCGAAAAGGCTTCCACTCGCATCTCGCGTTTCGCCTTCGAGCATGCCCGCAAGAACAAGCGCAAGAAGATCCATTGCATCCACAAAGCCAACATCATGAAGATGTCCGATGGATTGTTTCTGCGCTGCGCGCGCAACGTCGCGAAGGAGTATCCCGAGATCACCTACGGCGAGCACATTGTCGATAACACCTGCATGCAACTGGTGATGAACCCCTACCAGTATGACATGCTGCTGCTGGAGAATTTCTACGGCGACATTATTTCCGATCTGTGCGCGGGACTGGTCGGCGGACTTGGCCTGGTGCCGGGCGCGAATTTCGGGCACGAGTGCGCCATCTTTGAAGCCGTACACGGTTCTGCACCCGACATCGCCGGGAAGAATATCGCCAATCCTACGGCCGTGTTGCGCTCCGCGCTGCTCATGCTGCGCCATCTCGGCGAGGCCGACGCCGCCTGGAGGATCCGCAACGCCATCGATGAGGTCTACCGGGACCGCAGCAAACTTACACGCGACGTGGGCGGCACCGCGGGCACCTCGGAATTCGCCGACGCTATCATTAAGGCCCTGGAAGCGCAAAGCGCTGCGGTTGGATAGACCGGATTGGGATGGTTGACACAGTATATGTGCGCACGTATACTGTGCTCATGAATATTACTCTTTCCGTGGACGAGCAGACCGTCGAGCGCGCCCGAAAGCGGGCGGAGACTCTCGGCAAGAGCCTCAACCAGGTAATCCGCGAGTACCTGCAAAAGTTGGCTGGAAGCGACGACGCTGAGCGCAGCATCGCGGAGTTTGAGCGCCTGTCGGGCACAGGCAACTCTCACGGCCACCGTTTCAATCGCGACGAGGCTCATGAGCGTTCGTAGCTTCTTCGACACCAACGTACTCCTTTACGCCGACGATGAATTTGTCCCTACTAAACAACGGTGCTCGCGCGATCTCGTGGCGCAGCACAGGCGGGATGGAACCGGTGTGGTTTCTCTCCAAGTGCTGCAGGAGTATTTCGTGAATGTCACGCGAAAGCTCGGTGTCGATCCGCTAATCGCGCGTCGCAAAGTCGAAATACTCTCCGAATTTGACGTTGCTTCTCCGGAGATCGCCGATATTCTTGCCGCCATCGATCTCCATCGGCTGCACGGCTTTTCTTTTTGGGATGCACTGATTCTGCGATCAGCGCAACAATCCGGCTGCCGCGTTCTGTTGTCCGAAGATTTCCAAGAGGGTCGCGAAATCGATGGGATTCAGGTTGTGAACCCGTTCCGACGGGGAAAATAACCGTATTTTCGGTCCTCCTGCGAACCCGCTCTCTGTTAAACTAATGCGTTTCGGGAGCGATATGGGGCCGACGTTTTATCGTCCGCTCCCCATGGGGTCTATGCTGAAGGGCATCGAACTTCCGTACCATCGCGGATTGCACCGCTTCGCCATCTTCACCGCCTGCGCCACCCTCGTCCTGATCGTCGCCGGAGCGCTGGTCACCAGCAACGATGCCGGTTTATCCGTCCCCGACTGGCCGACCACCTTCGGCTCCTTCTACAAAATGCCCAGGATGGTCGGCGGCATAAAGTACGAACATGGGCACCGCATGGTGGCAGAATTCGTGGGGCTGCTCACCATCATCCTGGCCGTCTGGACTTGGGTAGCGGAAAAACGCCACTGGCTGCGCCTTCTGGGCCTGGCCGCGCTCGCGACCGTCATCATGCAAGGCATCCTCGGCGGACTGACTGTCCTGTTTTTTCTGCCCGCACCCATCTCCAGCGCCCATGCCGCCGTGGCGCAGACCTTCTTCTGCATCGCCGTCGCGATCGCCGTGTTCACCGGCCGCCGCTGGGTCGAAGAGCAACCGCGCACTGAACTCGACCAGCGCCGACCCGCTCTTTTCACTCTGACCGTGCTCTCGATTTTCGTGCTCTATGTGCAACTGATCCTCGGAGCCATGTTCCGCCACCACGGCTTGAGTTGGTGGCCGCACGTCATCAACGCGGCCGTTGTCGCCATCGTCCTCTCCTGGACTGCCGTTCGCGCCATCTCCGCCTACCCGCAGGTGGATGCTGTCCGCCGTCCGGCAATCGCCATGCTCGGCCTGATGGTTGCGCAACTCTGCCTCGGCTTTCTCGCCTTCATTACCCGCGTCATGTGGGGAAGAGACGCCGCGCAGCCCGAACTGCCCATGGTGATCTCGACCGTAGTCCATGTCGCGGTAGGAGCGCTACTTCTGGCGGCCGCCGTCGTTCTAGCCATCCAGGTCTGGCGTCACGTCCCGGTTGCTTTCGACGAGCGCGTCCCCAGCCCGGATCGGAAGGCCGTCGCCGCATAAGTATTTCCTGTAGAGACGGGGTTGGCCCGTCTCCGCAGACGCGGCAAGCCGCGTCTCGACGTGAAATCAGTCTCCCCTTCCGGGACCGGGCCCCGCCGGATGATAATCCCCCTGTCCCCGGCGTAGAATATCCTGTGGCCCCGAACTCAACTGCCATCGACTTCGCTCCGCCAGCCCAACCTGCCAAGAGCGCAGGCCAGCCCATCATTGCCGTTCGCGATCTCGTCCATCGCTATCACGACCGCACCGCGCTCAACAGCATCTCCTTCGACGTTCGCCCCGCCGAACTCTTCGGCCTTCTCGGCCCGAACGGCAGCGGCAAGACCACTCTCTTCCGCATACTTTCCACCCTCATGGTCCCCACTTCCGGCAGCGCCATGATCGCCGGCTTCGACGCCGTTCGCCAGCCCGGAGCGTTGCGCCGCCATATCGGCGTCGTCTTCCAGGCCCAGAGCGTCGACCCCAAGCTCACCGCCTACGAAAACCTCTGGCATCAGGGACACCTCTACGGCCTGCGCGGCCCCGCACTCAAAGCGCGAATCAACGAAATCCTCACCCGCGTCGGATTGCTCGACCGCTCCGCCGATCGCGTGGAAACTTTCTCCGGAGGCATGCAGCGCCGCATCGAGCTTGCCAAAGGCCTGCTCCATCATCCCGAGGTTCTGCTGCTCGACGAGCCCACCACCGGCCTCGATCCTGGCGCCCGGCGCGACCTTTGGCAATATCTCCAGATCCTCCGCGATCAGGAGTGCGTCTCCGTCATCGTCACCACCCACCTGATGGAAGAGGCCGAACACTGTGACCGCCTGGCCATCCTGAACGAAGGCAACCTGGTAGCGCTAGGCACGCCCGAAGCACTCACCCGCGAAATCGGCGGCGACGTCATTCTGCTCGAAGCGCGCGACCCGCAAGCGTTGGCCGACCACATTCGCACCAAGTTTCACGTCGATGCCACCGTGATGGACAAGCAGGTCCGCATCGAAATTGAAAACGGACATCGCTTCGTTCCCGACGTAGTCGAAGCTTTTCCCGGAGAGATCCAGTCGCTAAGCGTGAGCAAGCCTACGCTCGAAGACGTTTTCATCCACCGCACCGGCCACCGCTTCTGGAGCGAAGACGCCGAATCCTCGCCGGAAACCGGTAAGAAGGGCAAGAAGAAAGACAAGAAAAAGCGCGATCACTGACGCTGCTAAACTAAAAACAATGTCAACCCAAAGCGCGACCTTCCCCGCAACCGCTCCCGCATCCGCTGGAGTCCTGCTGCCTGCCTTCACGCTGTGGTGGCGCGAAGTCGTGCGCTTCTACCGTCAGCGCGCGCGCGTGGTGGGCGTCATCCTTTCTCCGCTTTTGTTCTGGGTCGTTCTCGGATCCGGTTTCGGAACCTCATTTCGTTCCGGACAGGCCGCCGGCCAGCAGAACTATCTGGATTATTTCTATCCCGGCACGCTGGTGATGATCGTGCTCTTCACCGCGATTTTCACCATGATGTCGGTAATCGAGGACCGCAACGAAGGTTTTCTGCTTTCTGTGCTGGTGGCGCCGGTGCCGCGCGCGGCCATTGTTCTGGGAAAAGTCTTGGGCGGCACCACGCTCGCCGCCGCCCAGGGATTGATTTTCCTGGTCTTCTCGCCGCTCGTCGGCATACACATGACGCTGGCTTCGTTCGGGCTGATCGTCCTCACCGTGTTCCTGGTGTCATTCGCACTGACCGCGCTCGGCTTCGCCATCGCCTGGCCCATGGATTCAACGCAAGCCTTTCACGCCATCATCAATTTATTCCTGATTCCGCTATGGCTGCTTTCGGGAGCGCTGTTCCCTCTGTCCAAGGCTTCCGGATGGATTCGCTGGCTCATGTATGCCAACCCGCTAACCTACGGCGTCGAAGCGTTGCGCACCCTGATGTATCCAGAGGCGCCCAGCGCATTCTCGCTGAGCGCATCGATTTTGACGTTGCTGCTGTTTGCGCTATTCATGTTCGGCCTGGCTTTTACGCTGGCGAATCGGCGCACGACGAAGCCGGCAGCGTAGCGCTAATTTTTCGTTAGTTGTCATCCCGAGCGAAGCGAGGGATCTGCATTTTGCGGCGGACTGCAGATCCCTCGCTTCGCTCGGGATGACAAATAGGTTTGAGCTACGGATTACAAATCACCAATTACCAATGCCCCTCGACATTCTGGCCCTCGCCGCGCACCGCGATGATGTAGAACAAACCTGCGGCGGAACTCTGCTCAAGATGGCCGAGCGCGGACACCACACCGGCATCCTCGACCTTACACAAGGTGAAATGGGAACGCGCGGTACCGCCGAAGACCGCGCTCGCGAAGCGGCGGAGGCGGCTCGCATTTTGAAAGTTTCCTGGCGCCAGGCGCTCGATATTGCCGACGGCCGCGTCGAGAATACCTGGGAGAATCGTTTGAAGGTTGTTCGCGTACTTCGCGAACAGCGTCCGCGGGTGCTGATTCTTCCCTACTGGGAGGGACGGCATCCGGATCACTACACGGCGTCGATTCTCGGATATGAAGCGGCGTTTATCTCGGGGCTCGCCAAGCTAGCCGTCAGCCATCAGCCGTCAGCCATCAGTGACCCCGGTGCCGATTCGGCTTCGCCTCATCGTCCTTTCAAGATTATTTACGCCAGCCTGTATCGCGACGTGCGGCCCACTTTTGTCGTCGACATCACCGAACAGTTCGAAGCGCGCATGGCAGCGCTAATGGCTTACAAGTCTCAGTTCACCGACCAGCAGGCCGGCAGCGGAATCTTTCCCGCGCACAAGGAGATTCGGGCGCGGATTGAATCCATGGCCCGCTTCTACGGCATGATGGGCGGCGTCACTTACGCTGAACCGTTTGTGCAGAAGGAAGTCGGGCTGGTGGACGATGTGATGGCGATTCCGGTGAAGTCGATCTGATCGGACTAGTACCCCTGTCGCGGAGCTTGGACGGAGCGCCCTCCACAGTTTTGGAAAGGGGTGGGGCGGGCCACCCGGCCGAGGAGTAGACTCAAGCGGCTGTAATCGGTCAAACCATTCCCAAGTCAAAGGAGATGAGATGAAATACGTGATCAGTTGGAATGAACGCCCGCAAGGTTCGCCGGCGGAGTACGAGAATGCGCAGAAGCGAATCCTGGAGGTATTTGGTCAGTGGAAGGCGCCAGCGAATTTCAAGATCGAGTTCTTCGTGGTTCGTGTGGGCGATTGGGGCGGGCACTTGCTGGTGGACTGCGACGATCCGCTGACTGTTCACAAGTTTTGTTCGATGCTCCCGGCATTTACGATGGAGGCACGCCCAGTAATTGCGGTCGCGGACGCAGTCCGAGCGGAACTCGAAGTGATGGCCTGGCGCGACGGGCTGACGAGCAAGTGACGGGAACGGTTACTGCCCCACTCAAGCCAACACACGGCTTGAGTGGGCCACCCGCCAGTAACTATCCTCTTCAACAGCGCAAACCAAAATAAAAAAGTGTAAAACGTGAAGCGGAAGCGCGGCCCTCGTCCCTGTGCGAGGTTCGCGCCGTATAATTATCAGTTCCTCATAACAGGAGATCCGATCATGGCCACTCTTACCGAACCCGCCGCCCCGACCCAAGTAAAAACCCGCATTGAATCCGACAGCATGGGGAAAATCGAAGTCCCCTCCAACGTTTATTGGGGAGCACAGACGCAGCGCTCGCTGCTGCATTTTGATATTGGGCGCGACGTCATGCCTCCGGAGCTGATTCGGGCGTTTGGCACGCTTAAGAAGGCTTGCGCGCTGGTGAATCAGGACCTGGGCAAACTGCCTGCCGACAAGGCTAAGCTCATCGTCGAAGCCGCCGACGAAGTCATCGCCGGCAAGCTGAATGACCAGTTTCCGCTGCGCATTTGGCAGACCGGCAGCGGCACGCAGACCAACATGAACGTGAATGAGGTCATCTCGAATCGCGCCATTGAAATTTCGGGCGGGGAGATGGGATCGAAGAAGCCGGTGCATCCGAACGATCACGTCAACATGTCGCAGTCGTCGAACGACACGTTTCCGGCGGCGATGCACATCGCGGCGGCGGAGCGGGTGAAGAACGCTTTGATTCCGGCGATCAGGACGGTGCGCGATGCGATTGCGGCCAAGGCTAAGGAATTTGACGGCATCGTGAAGATTGGCCGCACCCATCTGCAGGATGCCGTGCCTTTGACCATTGGACAGGAAATGGGCGGCTGGGCCAGTTTGTTCGATCGCGACATCAAGCGACTGGAGCAGGCGCTCGATGGGCTTTACGATCTGGCTATCGGCGGGACCGCGGTGGGCACGGGGCTGAATACGCATCCGGAATTTGCCGAGCGGGCCGCCAAGAAGATCGCCGAACTGACGGGACTTCCCTTCCGCTCCCATCCCAACAAGTTCGCGGCGCTTTCGGCGCACGATGAGATTGTGTTTGCTCAGGGCGCTATGGAAACTCTGGCCGCTTCGTTCATGAAGATCTCTAACGATATTCGCTGGCTGGCTTCCGGTCCGCGGTGCGGGCTGGGCGAGCTGGTGATTCCGGAGAATGAGCCGGGATCGTCGATCATGCCGGGCAAGGTCAACCCTACGCAATGCGAAGCGATGACGATGGTCTGCGTGCAGGTGCACGGGGCCACGGCTGCGGTGGGATTTGCCGGATCGCAGGGCAACTTTGAGCTCAACGTGTTCAAGCCGGTGATGATCTACAACTTCCTCCACTCGGTCACGCTGATCACCGACGCCTGCCACGGCTACGTGGAGTACATGCTCAAGGGCATTGAAGTCGATCGCGCCAAGGTGGACTGGTACGTGAAGAATTCGCTGATGCTGGTCACGGCGCTTGCTCCGAAGGTGGGATACGACAAGGCGGCGCAGATTGCGCACGTGGCGCACGTCGAGCACTCGAGCCTGCGCGAGGCGGCGTTGAAACTGAAACATTTGACGGGTGAGGAATTTGATCAGCTGGTCAAGCCGGAGAAGATGACGCATCCATAGAGATTGTGTGGTGACGGGGCTCCGCGTCGTCCTGGCGGGGCAAAGCCCCGCCACCACGCGGTCGCTTTGCTACTTTGGCGTCGCGGTGACTGGCACCGGCGCATTTTTCGGCGTGCTCAGGTAGCCGGTGATCTTGTTCTTGTCCACCGTCCAGACCACGAGTTCATACAGCATGTGATCGCGTCCGGTGTAGAACTGTACCGGCTCGTTCTGGTTCTTGTCTTTTTTCTCGATGGTTTTGTCGTCGGCGCTGACGTCCAGCGAGTACTTGCCGTGTTTGGGATCGGTCTTCTTGAGCTGCAAGGCCACGGTCGAGAATGCCTGCGGCTTGGCTCCCTTCAACAGGGTGAACTCATAGTACTGGCGGTCGCCCTTGTGTTTGAGGGCTTCCAGGTCGTTGCGCGTGTTGGCGATCAGTCCACTCTGCACATTGAGATCGCCCATGGTGCTCTGCAGCTTCGCGATGGTCGCCTCGAGCGAGGCCTTGGTGGCAGCCACATCGGTCTTCACGCCGCCGACGTCGGTCTTCACGGAGCCCACTTCTCCGGAAACGGCGCTCACATCTTTCTTCTCTTGTTCCGCCTGTGCTGCAATGCTAGCGGCTGCGGCTTGCTGCTGACGCTGCAACTCGCCAGCACGCGTCGCCAATTCTTTCTTGGTCATGCCCAACTGGTGGGCCAGGGTCTCAGAATCGGCTTCGGCGGATTGCATGCGCTTGGTCAGATCGGCAGTTTGTTTTTGGCTGGCGGCTTGATCTTGTGTGACCTTTTCGAGCTTGCCGTGCTGGTCGTAAATGAAAAACGCCGATGCGCCGGCATAGGCAACGGCCAGCACGATAAGGATCCATTTGCCGACACCGCTCTGCGGCTCAGGGTGGTAGACGGTCGGTTGCTCGCCTTCAGACATAAGGGGGTCTCCGGTTGAATGTGGACTGTAGAGCCTATTGTTTGTGAGATACGGGTTGCTGTCAATTGCGTTTCAGGTTCTTGGCCGGACGCAACACCCCAGTCTCGAAATACGCGAAACGAAGGCCACCCGCTCGAATGCAGTCGCGAAGAGCCGGGATGCGATCGTCATTGGGGGAATGTTGGGGGAACGGCCCAGTGGGGTGGGGCACTCGCGGCCTGCTAAGGTTAATTCCGGTATATACTGAACCGTTTTCGGCGATCAAGTTTATGCGCCCAGCGCGCCAGAAAGGCAACAGACTATGGCTTTTCCCGCAGTGGCTTTTGCCCGCAAGAATCAGCCGCGTTTTCTCGACGAGCTGAAGAACCTTCTCCGCATCCCCAGCGTCAGCACGCTCGATGAACACAAAGGCGACGTGCTGAAGGCGGCAGAATTTGTGGCCGCTGAGCTGCGCCGCATTGGGATGGACAACGTCGAGATCATCCCGACCAAGGGGCATCCGCTGCTCTACGCCGACTGGCTGCATGCGCACGGCAAGCCGACGGTGCTGATGTATGCGCACTACGACGTGCAGCCGCCCGATCCTTTGGACGAATGGCACACGCCGCCGTTTGAACCGACCGAACGCAATAACAACATTTACGCGCGCGGCGCGGTCGACGACAAAGGGCAGCTCTGGATGGAAGTGAAGGCGCTCGAGTCCCTGATGCAGGCGCATGGGGGCAAGCTGCCGATCAACGTCAAGATTATTTTTGAAGGGGAGGAAGAAGTGGGCGGCGAAGCGATTGCCGAGTACGTCCGCAAACAGAAGGCGAAGCTGAAATCGGATTTCGCGCTGGTCTGCGATACGGAATTGTTTGCGCCCGACCTGCCTACCCTTTGCGTCGGCCTGCGGGGCCTGGTGTACACCGAGATTGAGGCGGTCGGGGCGAAGACCGATCTGCACTCCGGCATCTATGGGGGCGCGGCGCCGAATCCACTGTTTGCGCTGATTGAGATCATCAGCAAGCTGAAAGATGCGAAGGGGAAGGTGCTGATTCCGGGCTTTTACAAGAACGTCAAAGTGCCCAGCAAAGATGAGCTGAAGGCTTGGAAGCGGCTGCCGTTCAACGAAGAACATTATCGCAAAACGGAAGTCGGCTCGAAGGTGTTGACCGGCGAGCCGGGATATTCGGTGCTGTACCGTACGTGGGCGCGTCCGACGCTGGAGGTGCACGGCATGCCGGGTGGATTTGTGACTCAGGGGGCGAAGACGGTGATTCCGGCGAAGGCGTCGGCCAAGGTTTCCATGCGCCTGGTGCCGAACCAGGATCCGGATGACATCCTCAAGCGTTACACGGCGTTCGTCAAGAAACTCACGCCCAAGGGGATCGACATCAAGATCAAGGTTTGGAGCAAGGGTCCCGCAGGCGTGGTTGGCACCGACAACCGGTTCATCAAAGCGGCGACTGAGGCGCTGCATGACACGTTTAAGAAGGAGACTGTGTTTATTCGCTCCGGCGGGTCGATTCCGATCGTGACCGATTTCCAGGACGTGCTGAAGATTCCATCGGTCATGATGGGTTTTGGGCTTCCCGACGACAACCTGCACGCTCCGAACGAGAAATTTCATATCCCGAATTTCCATCACGGGATTGAAACGATTTGTTTGTTCTTTGAAAAGCTGGGGTAGAGCGGAGCTGGCTCCAGGACGCGTTCGGGAAGTGGTCGAACTCTGTTTGGCATGACCCTCGATTCCCGCTCGATGCGGTTTGCCTGGAACCCGGCCAGTGACTCGCCAATCGCGCGCCTTCAGGTAAAATATAAGGTTGAGGTTGCACGTCATGCGCACGCGGATTTTCGCGTCGTCCGATTTTGAGCTTTTCCAGTTCAATTCTGAAACAAAGGCGGTTTGATGCCATTAAAGGTAACTCCCAAGAAACAAGCGGCTGAAGATCCAAGACACACACAGGCGGTGCAGAACTACGAGTCGGGGCTTCGCGCGTTGCAGGAGCGCAAGTTCGATAAAGCCAAAGGCCACCTGCAGAAAGTACTGAGCGGACCTGACAAATCGCTGGTCGACCGGGCCCAGGTGCATATCGTCACCTGCGACAATCATCTGAAAGAACCCACGTTGCAGTTCAAAACGACGGAAGAGCATTACGACTACGCAGTGTGGCTGATCAACTCGGGTGACTACGTGGCGGCGCGCGAGCACCTCGACAAGCTATTGAAGCAGCAGCCCAAGGCCGACTACGTTCTGTACGGGCTGGCCGCGTTGCATTGCCTGACCGGTCACGTCGAGGAATCGCTCAAGACGCTCAACGATGCGATTGAGGCAAAACCGACGCTGCGCTTCCAGGCGCGGAATGATGGCGACTTCCAGAATCTGGCGGAAGATCCGCGCTTCACCGAACTGCTTTATCCGGATCCGGGCGCCGAATCGGAGCCGCAGGAAGAACAGGACGAGCTAGGCCGTCTTTTCGAGCCCAGAGGCTAATACGTACCATCTGCTCTCAGCTACTCGCTTCTAGCTAGCAGCCAGAAGGCAGTAGCTGCCATCGAGGCGGTATGCTCCCCCAAATGCGCACGAACTCATCCGAAACCGGCAAGGCTGGCCCCGAACTGCGCGTGGTCGCAATTGGCGGCGGCACCGGCCTCTCCACGCTGCTGAAGGGGCTGAAGCGCTACGTCATGACGCCGGCGCTGGCCATCTCCGGTCAGCCAACCATTCACGAACTGAGTGGCGTGGTGACGGTGAGCGACGATGGCGGATCGAGCGGCCGCCTGCGCAAAGAATTCAATATGCTTCCGCCGGGCGATGTGCGCAATTGCATCGTCGCGCTCTCCGAAGACGAAGCCCTGCTCTCGAGGCTGTTCCAGCATCGCTTTCAGAAGGGCTCCGGGCTGGAAGGCCACAGCTTCGGAAATCTTTTTCTGGCGGCGCTGACTTCGATCACCGGAGACTTCGCGGAGGCGGTGCGGCTGTCCTCGGAAATTCTGCTGACGCGCGGGCATATCTATCCGGCAACCATGGCGAGCGTGGAATTGGAAGCGTTACTGGAAGACGGAACGCGGGTGCGCGGCGAGACGAAGATCACGGCGAGCAAAGGCAAGATTCGAGAACTGGTTCTGGTGCCTCCCGACGTCGAGCCGCTTCCCCAGACGCTGGAAGCAATCGCGAGCGCCGACCTGATCACGATCGGTCCGGGATCGCTCTTCACCAGCCTGATTCCGAACTTACTGGTGCGCGGAATTCCCGAGGCGATTCTTGAATCCAATGCCGTCAAGGTATTCGTTTGCAATTTGATGACGCAGGTAAATGAAAGTCTTAGTTTAACAGCGGCGGACCACATCCGGGCACTCAATGACCATGCCGGCGTGCAGTTGTTCGACTACACCCTGATCAATCGCAAGACGGCGTCGCCAGAGATGAAGGCCAAGTACGCTCTGGAGGGAGCTTCGCAGATCGTAGTCGATCTGGAAGCGATCGAGGCGCTGGGCGTGTGCCCGGTGCTGGGAGATTATCTGGAGGAGGGCGAGGTGGCTCGGCACGCTGCCGATCGGGTGGCGCACGACCTGATGGCGCTGATGGCGCAAGCGCCGGATCGGCAGACGATCCGTAGTTGATTGGTGGAGCGACGGGCGTCTCGCCCGTCCAGTTGGGCGGCCGGCTCTCCCTCGGCGAGATAGGATGGACAGCGGTAACTGAGACGCGGCACGCCGCGTCTCTACGGTGGGATTCGCGGTATATTGGCTGAGCATGGCTAAAGCACCGGAGAGCAAGGCGAAATCTTCCCCACCAATTCCGCAGCGCCCGCGTATCGCCATCGCGATCATGGCAGCGGGCAAGGGTACACGACTCAAATCGAAACACCCCAAGGTTCTGCACGAAATCGGCGGCAAGCCTATTCTGGCGCATGTGATTGCTACGGCGGAAAAGGTCGTGCCTGCGCAAGACATCTTTGTGATCATCGGCCATGAGGCGGAGCGGGTGCGTGAGGCGGTTGCGGGCGCGGGCGTGAACTTCGTGCTGCAAGCCGAACAGCGCGGCACCGGACACGCGCTCATGGTGGCGCGCGAAGCGCTCTCGGGCAACACCTACGACCAGGTCATCGTGCTATCCGGGGACGCTCCGATGATTACCGCCAAAACCATTCGGACGCTCAGCGAGTTCCACCGCGCTCAGAAAGCGGCCATGACTTTGCTCAGCGCCGATCTCGACAATCCTTACGGATATGGTCGGGTGATTCGCAAAGGCGCGCGGGTTCTGGCAATTGTCGAAGAAAAGTCCGCGACCGCGCGGCAGAAGAAAATTCGCGAGATCAATTCCGGATTCTATGCCTTCGATGGGCCCGCCTTATACGAGTACATCGGCAGTCTTTCCACCGCGAACGCGCACGGTGAGTACTACCTCACGGACATGGCGGAAGTGTTTCAGCGGGGGCACAAGAAGGTGGTCGCGCTCAAGACCTCCGATGCGGGCGAAGTGCTGGGCAGCAACACGCGAGCGGAGATGATGATGCTGGATGCGCGGCTGCGCCTGGCAAAGTGCCGGGAACTTCTGGAGGCAGGCGTAACGGTCTTTTACCCGCACACTTGCGTGATCGACAGCGACGTGGAAGTTGGCGCGGACACGGTGATTGAGCCCTTCGTGCAGTTGCTGGGCAAGACAAAGATTGGCGAGGATTGCCGCGTCCGTTCTTACAGCGTGATCCGGAATTCAGTGCTCGGCGATCGCGTCACGGTGAGGCCAGGGACGATCATGGAAGACTCGCGGGTGGGCGCGGGGGCTGTGCTTGGACCGTACACTCATATGCGGCCGGGCAGCGAGGTGGGCGAAGGCGCCCACTTGGGGAACTTCGTCGAGACGAAGAAAATCAAACTGGGCAAGGGTTCGAAGGCGAACCACCTCAGCTACCTGGGCGACGCGGAAATCGGAGAAGGCGTGAACGTCGGCGCGGGCACCATCACCTGCAATTACGACGGCGTGAACAAGCACAAGACGGTCATCGAAGATGGCGCGTTCATCGGCAGCGACTCGACGCTGGTCGCGCCGGTAAAGATTGGACGGGGAGCCTATGTCGGGGCCGCGAGCTGCATCACGGAAGATGTGCCGGCGGATGCGCTGGCGCTCGGGCGTTCGCGACAGAGCGTGAAAGAGGGCTGGGCACGGGAGAAGCGCGAAGCAGAGAAAGAAAAGCGTCATTAGTGGAGTTAGTGTGGCGACGGGGCTCTGCCCCGTCCTGGCGGGGCAAAGCCCCGCCACCACACAATCCGTCCCTCAACTTTGGAATACACTAGAGCCGAAGCGAAATTATGACGAACACGCCTACAACTCAGGAAGTATCTCCGGTCCGCTACGACGTCTCCCTGCTGACTGCCGAAGATTTTTATTTGTTCAACGAAGGCAGCCACTATCGCATTTACGACAAAATGGGTGCACACCTGGTGGAGCGGAACGGGACCACGGGCACCGTCTTTAGCGTCTGGGCTCCGAACGCACGGCATGTGTCAGTGATCGGAGACTTCAATGGCTGGAACCCGCAGTCCCATCTCCTGCAGTCTCGCGGTTCGTCGGGAATCTGGGAAGGTTTCATCCCCGGCATCGAAAAGGGCAGGTTGTACAAGTTCCACATCGACTCTACCCAACTCGGTTACCAGATTGAAAAGACGGATCCGGTGGGACTTTTCACGGAGAAGCCGCCGCGCACGGCTTCTGTCGTCTGGGATCTCGACTACACCTGGGCTGACGCTGCCTTTCTGAAGAAACGCGCAGCCGTAAACTCGCTGCACGCGCCTATGTCCATATATGAGGTTCACCTCGGCTCCTGGATGCGCGTCCCCGAAGAGCAAAACCGTTCGCTCAGCTACCGCGAGATCGCGCCCCGCCTGGCCGATCACGTCAATAAGCTCGGTTTCACCCACGTCGAACTGCTTCCTATCATGGAGCATCCTTTCTACGGTTCCTGGGGATATCAGACGACTGGCTACTTCTCTCCCACGTCGCGTTACGGCACGCCGCAGGATTTCATGTATTTTGTGGACTACCTGCACCAGCACGGCATCGCGGTCATTCTCGACTGGGTTCCGTCGCACTTCCCTTCCGACGGCCACGGGCTCGCCTTCTTCGACGGCACCCACCTGTTCGAGCACTCCGATTCACGGCAGGGCTTCCATCCCGATTGGAAGACGTTCATCTTCAACTACGGCCGCAGTGAAGTGTGCAGCTTCCTGATGTCGAGCGCCATGTTCTGGCTGGACAAATATCATGTCGACGGGCTGCGCGTGGACGCGGTCGCTTCCATGCTCTATCTCGACTACTCGCGCAAGCAGGGGGAATGGATTCCCAACAAGTACGGAGGACGCGAGAACCTGGAAGCCATCGACTTCCTGCGTCAATTCAACCTCGAGGCCTACAAAGAGCATCCTGACATTCAAACCTTCGCCGAAGAGTCGACCGCCTACGCCATGGTTTCGCGGCCCACCTATCTCGGTGGACTGGGGTTCGGGTTGAAGTGGGACATGGGCTGGATGCACGACACGCTCCAGTACTTTAGCCAAGATCCGATTCACCGCCAGTATCACCACAACAAACTGACCTTTCGCATGCTCTATTCGTTCCATGAGAATTTTGTCCTGCCCTTGAGCCACGACGAGGTGGTGCACGGGAAAGGTTCCCTGATCGGCAAAATGCCGGGCGACGAGTGGCGGAGATTTGCCAACCTGCGTTTGCTCCTGGCCTACATGTACGCCCAGCCCGGCAAGAAACTGCTGTTCATGGGCTGCGAGTTCGGGCAGGTTAGCGAGTGGTCGCACGATGGCAGCCTCGACTGGAACGTACTGGAATACCCGGTGCATCGTGGGCTCATGAACTGGGTCGAGCAGCTCAACCGCGTTTACCGCAGCGAATCTGCGCTGCACTGGTTCGATAACGATCCCCAAGGTTTTGAATGGGTGGACTGCAACGACGCGCCCATGAGCGTCGTCTCGCTGCTGCGCAAGGGCAAGGCCGACGAGAACCCTGTGCTCATCGCGTGCAATTTCACGCCTGTGCCCAGAGTGGGATACATGGTGGGCGTGCCGTCGGGCGGCTACTGGAAAGAACTTCTCAATAGCGACGGCCGCGAATACGGCGGCAGCGGCGTCGGCAACATGGGAGGCGCTGAAGCGCTGCCCGAAAAAACCCACGGCCGCCCCTATTCCCTGCGACTGACGTTGCCGCCGTTGGGGGCGCTGTTTCTGAAGAGGGCGTAGCCGGGGAGAGAATTGGTAATTTGTAATTTCAAATTTGTAATTTGAAACCTAAGGCCGATGGGTTTCAATTACAAATTACACAATTACCAATTTCTCCTTCGCTCCCGCTCTCATGCTAGACTCGCAAAAGGTCAAACACCTTTGCGGATGCGCATCCTCACCCGCTACATTCTGGGAGAAGTGGTCTCCCACGCCTTGATCGGCGCGGCCGTTTTCACCTTTGTTCTTTTCACCCGCGATCTCGGCCGCATCCTCGAACTCGTGGTGCGCAACAGCGCCCCGCTGCCCAGCGTTGCACAAATCTTTTTCTTCACCGTCCCGGTCGCGCTCACCTACACCATTCCCATGGGCGTGCTCGTCGGCATCCTCATCGGACTCAGCCGTCTGGCCGCGGACAGCGAAATCACTGCCATGCGCGCCAGTGGCTTGGGCGTATGGACCTTCCTGCGTGTGATCTCAATCTTCGTGGTGGTAGCATGGCTGCTCGCTCTCGGTAACAGTGTCTATCTCGCGCCTCGCTCGCTCGCCGCCCTGGGACAGCTCCAGGACAACCTCAAGTCTTCCCAGGCTTCTTTCGAAGTCCAGCCCCGTGTGTTTTACGAGGGCTTCCCGAAGATCATCCTCTACGTGCAGGACGCCAAGGCGATGTCTGGCGGAGCCCTGTGGAAAGGCGTGTTCCTCGCCGATCTGACGGACCCAGCCGCGCCGCGCATCACCCTGGCGCGCCAGGGCCTGCTCGTCAGTCAGGGGCCCGATACTCTGGACTTGCATCTCACCGACGGTTCCACACACGAAAGCGATCCCAAGAATCCGGACCAGTACCAGATCTCCAGCTTCCAGACCACTGACATCCCGATTCAGGTGCCCACGACACAAAGCAGTCAGGAACACGAACCCACATCACTCCATGAGCTCAAAATTGCCGACCTCCTGCGTATCGCACGGACCGCCGACCCCATCACCCGCCGCTGGCACCTGATCGAATACCATAACCGTCTCGCGCTACCGACCGCCTGCATCGTCCTGGCCCTGGTCGGTATTCCTCTAGGGCTCTCGTCGAAGAAAGGCGGCAAGTCCAGCGGATTTGTCCTGACCATTCTGCTGGTCTTTCTGTACTATTCGATTTCTGTGATTGGAGTGTCTTTGGCGCGCCAGGGACGCCTCTCTCCCGCCGCCGGGGTTTGGCTCGCCGACTTCGTGTTTCTTGCCGGAGGAGTTTTTCTGCTTTGGCAATCGGAACGCCGCCCGATTGAGCTGGCTTTGTTGCGCTCCTGGTTCAAGAGTTCGAGGCTTAAGGCTTCGGGCATCCCATCTTCGACGCCCACCCTGCCGGCGCCAGGTCTGCAACTGAACGGTGAGTCGTCCCGCCCGGCCCTTCGCGAAGGCACTGCCTTCCGCCGGCCCAGGCGCCGGCGCTTGTTCAATCTTCGTTTCCCAACCATCCTCGACGACTATGTGCTGCGGGGCTTTGTGCTCTACCTCGCCATGATCGTTGCCGCTTTCCTGATGCTGCTGTTGGTGTTCACCCTGTTCGAGTTGCTGGGCGACATCATGCGGAATCAGGTGTCGCCGCTCACCGTGGGCGAATACCTGGTCAACGTAACACCCTTCTTTCTTTACACCACCACGCCGCTCAGCATGCTGCTGGCGGTGCTGGTGACGTTCGGCCTGCTGCAGCGGTCGAATGAAATCACGGCGATCAAGGCCACCGGCATCAGCCTTTACCGCATCATCGTCCCGGTCCTGATGGCCTCCATGCTGGTCGCCGGCGTGCTGTTCCTGTCGGACCAGCTCTATCTCCCCTACACCAACAAGCGTCAGGACGCGCTGCGCAACCAAATCAAGGGCAAGCCCGCGCAAACCTACCTTCGTCCCGACCGCAAGTGGATCTTCGGCCAGCACTCGGATATCTACTATTATCAATTCTTCGATCCCGACCGCGATGTTTTCGGCGGCGTCTCGGTGTTCCAGTTCGACCCGCACACCTTCCAGATCACGCACCGCATCGCCGCCGACCGCGCGCATTGGTCGAGCTCCATGGGCCGGTGGGTTTACGAGGAAGGATGGGAGCGAAGCCTGAGCGGCTCCGCCATCGAGAGCTATCACAAGTTCGATGCCGCTACTTACCCCGAGCTTCCGGAAGCGCCCGCCTACTTCAAGAAGGAAATCAAACAATCGTCGGAGATGAGTTACGACGAACTACGCCGCTATATTTACGATCTCGAGCAGAGCGGCTTTGACGTGGTCCGCCTGCGCGTGCAACTGCAAAAGAAGATTGCCTACCCGCTGATCACGCTGGTGATGGCCGTGCTTGCCATTCCCTTCGCGCTTTCCGCCGGCAAGCGCTCCGCGGTCGCAGGGCTTGCGACCGCCATCGGGATCGGGGTTGTCTATTGGACGATCTCTGGCCTGTTCGAGGCAATGGGCAATTTGAGTCAGCTCCCGCCGGCGGTCGCTGCCTGGTCTCCAGACCTGGTCTTCGGTTGCATCGGAGGCTATCTGATTCTTCGAATGCCAACCTGAGCGGGATCGAGTGTGGAAGCGGGGCTTCGCCCCGTCCAAGCGGGGCGGAGCCCCGCTTCCACACAAGCTAGTGCACGGCCATGCCGCTTGGCGCTTCCGGGGCGATCACCGTGATCGGATTGAACATTGTTCCGCTCGTCGTACTCAGCGTGAAGCCCGTAATGTTGCTCGACGCGCTGTTCGACGTGTAGAGAAACTGGCCGGTGTTGTTTACGCTCGGGTGCAACGCCATCGACACCGGCAGCGTTCCGGTCGGTTGGTACGGTGTTGGTAGCGGAATCAACTCGCCAGACGTCGTGCCGATGCCAAATCCAAAAACCTGGTTCGAGTTTTCGCTCACTACATAGAGAAAATTGTTTGTCGGATCCGCCAGCATTTCAACCGGTTTGTTCCCCGCCGGCGAGGGCGGTACCTGGCAAGATAGCGTGGGACACGTTGTCAGGGGAAGCAACAGATGATCGGTCACATCCTGCGGCGAGCAGGGATCGTTGTTTGGGCTTGGCAGCCAGCACACCTGGAACGGATATATCGCTCCGCCCCCAACCCCCTGGCCCACATAAACAAACAGACCGCCGATGGCGTTTACATCCGCCGGCCTGGTATTGACCGCGAGCACCGAGATTGGATCGGCTGCGGCAACGGGATACGGCGAATTTGGTTGCTCGGTCAGTGTGCCGTCTGAGTTCACAGCATAAACGCTCACCGTATCGTCATTGGGCGTTGACGGGGAACTGCACCCGATCGTACAAAGGTCATAATTGTTGGTTACGAAGAGAAGTTCCTGGGCCGTGGTGGACCCTGGCGGGGTGAACTTAATAGCCGAGAGCGCGGTCGGAGTTTTGCTTAAGTAGAACGGACTTCCGCCAGCAGTTGTTCCACTTGCCAGTGTCAGAGTGGTCGAGCCTGGCTGCATGGCAAACACCGATATCGACGGACAGCCGTAATACTGCGGGTCACTCGGATTAAGCGTTCCAACCGCCGGGCAGTTCGTCGGCGAAGGAGACAGGCCCTGATCGATCACGAACAAGAACTGTCCTGCGGCGTCGCGCACCATCGCCACTGCGGTGTCCTCGCAGGTGGCAGGGGGAGTCGGCACGTTGGTACAGGTCCAATTTATCGCCTTCCCAGGCTGTGACAGGCTCCCATCCGAATTCACCGTATACGGGTAAATCGCAGGCGCAAAAGGATAATTAGTGGCAGGCGTACAGGAGGGACACGCAGGAGCACCCTGATCCAGAACGAACGCCACGTTGCCTGTCGGGTCGAGCAAAATGTCCACGGGCAGTCCGCACGGGTTGGTATTGGTGGGAATCGCAGGTGTAGGGCACGTGGTCGCATACGAATTGATCAGCGACAAGTTCCCATCATAAAGATCGACGCCAAAAGAAGCCACGTTGTTCCCAAGACCGTAGCTCCCCTGGACCAGCACATACAAAACTCCCGAGGGCCGGGACGAGGAACTGCCACAGTTGAGCAGAAGCACACTCAGGGCGCAAATGCCTACGAATACAACCGCTCCGCCTATTTTCTTCAACATCTACTCTCCCAAGGGGTCCCCTATCGGCGCGCTTTTCGCCGATTGGAGTAGTCAGCCGCTTCCCGTCGGCCGGCGATGCCCTGCCAGCCGTCACGGAGACTGAAGCTTGTGGCTGAAATATATTTGTTTATCAGGAACTGGCGGGAAGAGCAAATCTTAAAGAGCAAACCCGGAAGCAGCCGGAATCCGGATTTCAATCTCTAACCCACCCTCTTTGCGGTTGGATGCACGAAGTTGACCGCCATGTAGCCTGATGGCCCGGTCCGCGATCGACAGGCCCAGACCCGCCCCTCCGGTCTGGCGGTTGCGGGCATCGTCCAGTCGATAAAAGGGCTCAAATATCTTTGGCAACGCTTCTTCTGGAACGCCGGGACCGGAATCAAGCACGCGAACGACAATTTCTCCTTCTTTGCCATTCGGCGCCTGCTGCCGCTCCAGTCGTACCTCCACCGTCGTACCTTCGGCAGTATACCGCGTGGCGTTCCTCACCGCGTTCTCCACCGCGCTGCGGAGCAGGTCTGGGTCGGCTTCCACCAGAAATTCGTCATATTTGTTTTCACCCGTATCCGTGGCATCGGCCGGCGTGGTTACGCGGCAGCGCCGCCCCGGAGTTTCGTACTCGGCGTCGTGCGCCACCTGCTCGACCAACTCACGCAGTGACAACCTGGTCTTTCGCAGGCCGTCGGTGCCCGACTCCAGCCGCGAAATGGTTAGCAGGCGCTGGATCAGTTGATTCAGCCGGTCGGCCTCCAGTTCGATCCGGTTCAGCGCAATGTCAAGTTCGGGCGCGACTTCCGGCGTGGCCCGCTGCCGCGCCAGCCCGAGCGCCACACTCAGCCTGGCCAGCGGAGATCGTAGTTCATGCGAAACATCCTTCAGCAGCCGCGATTGCGAATCCACCAGTCGCTCGATCCGTTCGGCCATGCGGTCAAAATCGCGCATCAACTCCGTGAGTTCGTCGCGTCGGCCACCCGACGGTGCGCCCGCGCGCGCGCTCAAGTCGCCCGCTGCCAAGCTCTGTGCCGCCTTGCGCAAACGCGTCACCGGACTGGTCACCGACCATGACAGGAGGTAGCACACCAGTCCCGACAAAATTACCGCGATGCCCAGCAAAGGAATGTCATTCGGTCCGAAAAATGCCCTCGGTCCCGGCGGCAGCTCCAACACCAGCGTGTACCGTTTTCCATCCAGCGTCAGAGCCTGCCGCAGGATGCGGTCGGGCAACAGATTGTCCATCCAACTATGGTGACGGGGTAATCCGCCGCGCGGATGTCCACCTTGCGACGACCCAATCGGTGGCGACCCAGTTGGCGACGATGCGCTCTGAGATGGTCCGCCCTGAGCTGGGCCGCCCTCCCGTGAATCCTCGATCCAGGATGGCACATGCCGACCAGAGAGTTCGTGGCCCGCGGGATCGAAGACGAAGGCCCGCACGTGCTGCGTGCGAAAAAGTTCTTCCAGATAGTCGTGGACGCCGCGTTGTCCACCAGTTTGGTAGGCATTCACCGCCTCCGCCAAGGTTTGCGGCGCCTGGTTCTCGATTCCATGCCGGGTCGGACGCAGGGCAATGGTCACCACAATCGCTAACACCAACGACAGCGCCAGAGCTGCCCAGAACGACAGGAAGATCTTCAGGAAAAGGCTTTTCATTTCTTCGGCTTCGCCGCCGGCCGCGCAAACATGTACCCCACTCCTCGAATCGTCTTGATGTGGTCTCCGTCTTCCTCGGAGTCGCCTAACTTCCGCCGCACTTTGCTGACGTGCATGTCAATGCTGCGATCAAAGGGCATGAACTTCCGGCTGAGCACGGCATTCACCAACCGCTCCCGCGTCACCACTCGTCCCGCCTCACGCAGCAAAACTTCCAGCAGATTGAATTCCACCGAAGTCAGATCGACCGGTTGCCCCGCTCGCGACACACTGCGCGTCGCCGGATCCAGTTCCACGTCGCCCACGATTAGCACTTCCTGTACCGCGTCCGCCGCCCTGCCGGGCTTGGTGCGGCGCAGGATGGCGCGGATTCGCGCCACCAACTCCCGCGGGTTAAACGGCTTCGGAAGGTAATCGTCCGCTCCGATTTCCAATCCCACGATGCGGTCCACGTCCTCGCCGCGCGCCGTTAACAGCAGCACCGGAATCTTCGACACGCTGCGAATCCGGCGCAGCACTTCGAAGCCATTGATCCCCGGCAGCATCACGTCCAGCACCACCAGCGCATACTCATTGGTCAGCGCCTGTTGCAGTCCCTGCTCGCCGTCGTGGACGGCCTTCAGGCTGAACCCTTCGGACGTCAGGTACTCCTGCACCAGAGCGCATAATTCTACGTCGTCATCCACCACCAGTACGTGATCCATTCTCTTAATCATCTAACACCATTGCTGGCCTCCACGTGGTAAAGATTTGTGATTACTGAAGCGCTGTTGGCTTCTAGCTACTAGCTTCTGGCAAACCGATTCAGCCAGCAGCCAGTAGCCGACTTTACAAAACTTTACCGCGATTGACCGACTCTTTACCGAATCTTCTCGATAATAGTGTTCTTATCTGCATAGACGTTCGGGTTCTCCCGGACCCTATGAGATCAACAAGGTCAAAAGGAGATCCAATGAAATCGACTCATATTCGCATTCTCACCATCGGCGTTGCTGTGCTACTGGTGGCGGCAGCCGCGATTGCGGAAGGCAGGCACGGTTATGGCGGCCCCGGCGGCTTCCACCACATGCTCAAGCAGCTCGATCTGACCAGCGCGCAACAGGACCAGGTCAAGGCGATCTGGGCAAAAGAGAAGCCAACGCTGCAGCCGCTGATGCAGCAGATGCGCCAAAATCACAGCGCCATGAAAGCTCTGGAGGCTAGCGGACCGTTCGATGAAGCTAAGACGACCGCGCTCGCCACGCAAAACTCGCAGACCATGATCCAGCTCCAGGTGGAGCATGCTCGGATCAAGTCCGAAATAATGCAAATTCTTACCGCCGATCAGAAAGCCAAACTGGTTCAACTGGAGGCCAATCGCGAGGCCCGCATGAGTAAGCACATGGCGCCTCCACCCGCGGATTAGCTATCAGTGTGGAGACGGGGCTTGCCCCGTCTCCGGAGACGCGGCAAGCCGCGTCTCTACTAGAGTTTCTCTCCCCGGGTGGGAAGGGAACGCCAACCTCCTTTCCGCCCGGCTTTTTCACTTGTGGAGAAACCGATGGAACGTGCCGACCTGCTGTACTCGGGATTGATGTTCGCCGCGGGCATGCTGTCGCTGTGGACCGCGCTGCTGCTCACTGCCACCTTCGTTGCCCTCGCACCCTCGCTCGGAAAATCCGCACCCACCACTGCTACAATTTCATCTACAAAGCTTCATGGTGCCGAAGAAACTACGCCCGCTCGTTCCGTATCTGAAGCGTTACCGCGGTGGTCTCGTCTGGGGCGGGCTCTGCGTCTTATTCAATAACGGAATCTGGATACTGTTTCCGCAAGTTCTCCGCCGCGCCGTCAACGATCTGCACTCCGGGGTCACCCGCCAGAAGCTTCTCACCTACTCCCTGCTTATCATCGCCATCGCTCTGGTCAAGGGAATCTTCCAGTTTCTGACGCGCTGGGTGGTCATCGGAATCTCGCGCGATATCGAATTCGATCTGCGCAACGACCTGTTCGCGCACCTTGAGCGCCTCTCCTACTCCTACTACCAGCGCAACCGCACGGGCGACATTATGGCCCGCGCCACCAACGACCTGAACGCGGTCCGGATGCTGCTCGGCCCCGCCATCATGTACTCGGCCAACACCATCGTCTTCACCGCCGGCGCTCTCGGCTTCATGCTCGCCATCAGCCCCAAGCTGACCCTCTACGCTTTTCTGCCGCTGCCCATTGCCAGCATCGTCATACAGTATTTCGGCCGCCGCATTCACGAGCGCTTCGAACGCATTCAGGCCATGTTCTCCGACATCTCGGCCCGCGCCCAGGAAAATTTTTCTGGCGCCCGCGTCATCCGCGCCTATGTGCAGGAACAGGCCGAGATCGCCGCCTTCGAGGGCGCCAACCGGGAATACATACGCCGCAGCCTTGGCCTGGTCCGCCTGATGGGAATGCTCTGGCCCACACTGGAACTCATGCTCGGCGCTGCCGTTGTCATCGTGCTGTGGCTCGGCGGACGACAAGTCCTCCTCGGAAAGATGTCGGTCGGCGATTTCGTCGCCTTCAACACTTACATGATGCAGCTCACCTGGCCGGTCATCGCGCTCGGATGGGTCATCAATATTTTCCAGCGCGGAACCGCATCCATGGTGCGCATCGACGAAATCCTTTCCCAGAAGCCCGAGATCGCCGATGAAGAGATAATCGGGCCATCGGGTGATCGGGCCATCGGGTCATCGAAAGACCCGATCACTCGATCACCCGATCTTCTCGGTGAAATCGAATTCCGCAATCTCAACTTCGCCTACAGCGGCGTCTCCGTGCTTAAGGACATCAACCTGCGCATTCCCGCCGGCTCCAGCCTTGCCATCGTGGGCCCCACTGGTTCCGGCAAGACGACGCTCGTCAACCTTATTCCACGCATCTACGACGCCGCGCCCGGCTCCGTCCTCCTCGACGGCCGCCCCGTTCGCCAATTCCCTCTCGACTCCCTGCGCCGCCACATCGGCTTCGTGCCGCAGGAAACATTCCTCTTCAGCGACACCATCCGCGAAAACATCACCTTCGGAATGTCAGAGGAAGATTCGGACGAACCCGGCAACGCCACACTCGACCGGATCAAAGCCGCCGCCGAAGCCGCCAACATCGCCCAGGACATCGCCAGTTTCCCCGAAGGCTACAACACCATGGTCGGCGAACGCGGCATCACACTCTCCGGAGGCCAGAAGCAGCGCACCGCCATCGCCCGCGCTCTTCTCCGCAGCCCGCGCATCCTCATTCTCGACGATGCGCTCTCCAGCGTCGACACCCACACTGAAGACAAGATCCTCAACCATCTCCGGGAAATCATGCGCGGACGCACCACCATCTTCATCTCCCACCGTGTTTCCACCGTCCGCAACGCCGACTCGATCGCCGTCCTCCACCAAGGACGCATCGTGGAACAGGGCACCCACGACCAACTCATCGCCCGCAACGGTTATTACACCGATCTCTACAACAAGCAGTTGTTAGAAGAAGAACTAGCCGAAGTTTAGCTCGTGCGTGTGGGGCGGACCCTACCTTCGATTTCAGGACAGGCCCGTCCGCCAGCCGCTGAGGCGAAACAGCCGTGAGCCTGGTTACCGAAGTAACCGAACCGTTCATAATTATGTACTCCTGAGCGGAATATCTTGCCCTGACGAGGAGAAGCATAGATAATGCTTTTAGTCCCCCAATAATTCTGTTGTGCCCGGAGTAACCATGCGACGTTCGCCATCGGCCTTGCTGTCCTTGTGCAATTCTTCGACGTTCAAACATTTGATTACCATCCTCTGCATCCTGATCTTCACGACTCTAAGCTTCGCCGCCGCGCCTGACCGCATCACCAGCCCCGTCGTCTCCAGCCAGCTCATCAGGCTTTCGGCGGGCGTCCCGATGAGGGCGCAGCCGCAGTACGATCAGGGCCGAGTCGAGCCGTCGCTCAAGCTCAACTATATGACGCTGCTCACCGTGCCTTCGGCCAGCCAGCAGAAAGCGCTCGACCAACTTCTGGCGCAGCAGCAGGACCCCCACTCACCGCTCTATCACAAGTGGCTCACCCCCGAGCAATATGCCGACCGCTTCGGCCTCAGCCCCAACGACATTCAGAAGCTCACCACGTGGCTCCAGTCGCAGGGCTTCAGCGTTCACAATGTGGCGCGCGGCCGCAATTGGATCGTCTTCAGCGGAACCGCCGCGCAGGCCGAGAACACCTTCCAGACCGAGATACACAACTTCTCCGTCGACGGAAAGACGCGCTTCTCCAACACCACTCCGGCCTCGATTCCCGCCGCGCTCTCCGGCGTGGTGAGCGGAATTCGCGGGTTGAGCAATTTTCCTTTGAAATCGCATCTCCAGCGCAGGAAGCCCGCCTACACTTTCCCCGGCTTTCCCGTTAGCTCGGATAATATCTTCCTCGCACCCGGTGACATCGAAACCATCTACGACATCGGCCCGCTTTACACAGCGGGCATCGACGGCACGGGACAGACAATGGCAGTCATGGGCGAGACCGACGTGTACCTCGACGACTTGGCTAACTTCCGCAGCGGTTTCGGACTTTCGGCGATCAGCCCCGGCTGCGCCACCAATTCCAGCGGCGTCATCACCGCTTGCGATGCCACCAACCTCAAGTACGTGCTGGTGGACGCCACCGACCCGGGGGCACCCAATTCCATTCAGGACGATTTGATGGAAGCCGATGCCGATATCGAATTGTCGGGTGCAACGGCTCCCAATGCGCAAATCATCTATGTCAACGCTCCCGATAAAAATGGCAACGGCGTCTGGGATTCCTGGTACTACGCCGTCGATAACACTGTGTCGCCGGTCATTGCCATGAGCTACGGCGTTTGCGAACTTACTGAGGCGCAGTACGGTGCCTCCTTTCCCGGTCAAGAAGGGAGCTTCTCATCCGACGAAACGGAGTTAAAGAAGGCGAACAGCGAAGGCATCACGTTCGTGAATTCGAGTGGTGACAGCGGCGCGGCCGGATGTGATCCGAACCCTACCGATCCGACACCGGCAACGCTGGCCACCGGCGGCCTGGCCGTGAGCTATCCCGCCAGCAGCCCCGAAGTCACTGGCGTTGGTGGGACTATGATTCCCTACAGCGAGTACACCGGCACGTATTGGAACACGAGCAACAACGCCAATGGCAATGGGGGCTCAGCCATTAAGTACATTCCCGAAGGCGCCTGGAACGACGCCTTTGAAATCGGCGCCTTCTGCGCCGCCAACCCCACCGATACGTTCTGCACTGACTATGGGGTCACGAACGCCCAGACGGCACAGGCAGAATTTGGCATAGGTTCCACCGGCGGCGGCCCCAGCAACTGCACCACACTCAACATCAGCGGAGACTGCACGGGCGGCTTTACGCAACCGTCGTGGCAAACCGTGACCATCCCCAGCCAGGCCAGTGCGCGCTTCGTGCCTGACGTCTCTTTGCTGGCTTCACCAGGCTTGCCCGGCTACATCTTTTGCACGCAATTGTCGGAGCTCTCCCCCGACACTGGCACCGGAAGCAGCTGTGCTCCCGGCGGCGCCAACGGCATTGTCAATGCACTCAGTCTCTTCCCCATTAGCAGTTTCGTCGGCGGCACCTCTGCCTCCGCGCAAATTTTTGGCGGCATGGTGGTCCTATTGAACCAGTACCTGGTGAAGAACGGAGTTCAAAGCGCGCCTGGCTTGGGCAATATCAACCCCAATCTGTATCAGATCGCGAGCGCCAATCCCGCCGCGTTTCACCAATTAACCTTCACCGATTATCCCGCTGCCGCCCCCACCCCGCTCAGCAATGAAGTCTATTGTTCGCCCGGCACTCCTGGGGTTCCGCCCGGATTGCCTCAGTGTCCTCTTGCGGTGGCGCCGGCGACGGAGGAGCTTTTCGGCTACCTTTCCGCGAACGCCGATCACGCCACGGGATACAACCTAGTGACCGGCCTCGGCTCGGTCGATCTCAACGAACTCGCCACAGTATGGGAGAGCTCGAAGAGCGCATCCTCCATCACGATAACGGCCTTGCCGACAAGCATCTACCTGGGCCAAAGCGTAACTCTCACTGCGACGGTGTCTGCTTCGTCTCCCACTGGTCAGGTGAACTTCTTCAATAATGGCTCCGCGACCGCCTTTGGCACCGGTACCCTGAACAGCAGCGGTGTCGCCACTCTCTCCACAACCAGTCTCCCCGTAGGCACCGACGACGTTACCGCTACTTACGTCGGCGATGTCTACAACCAGCCATCCACAACCGCCACGCCGGCAGTCGTGACTGTTGCCGCTCCCACCCTCACCTGGACAACCACCAGCACCTCGCACACGGTTCTGGCGGGACAAACGACCCTTGCGTATAACTTCCTTGCCACACCCACCGGGACGACTACCTTCACCGCTCAGGTGACGTTTAGCTGCAGCTTCTCTCCCGCAGACTCGACGCTGACGAACAGTAGTTGCGTCTTCACCCCGGCGTCAATCGCGGCTGGAACGCCCTCCACCGGGACCGCGGTTTCAATGACCATAACGACCGCAGGCCCGAACACCGGCACGGGAGCAGACCTGCGCCGCCGAGCTGACAACCGCTCTCCGTGGCTCCCATGGACGCTGCCCATCGCGGGCGTGGTGATGCTGGGCCTAATGCGCGGGAAAGTAAGCAGGAAAGTATCGAAACATTCGGCGATCGCCGTCCTGTGCTTCTCGCTCGCGCTTCTCGGGTTCATGGTCGCTTGCGGCGGAGGAAGCTCGTCGACGCTGCCAGTTAGCGTAACCGTCACTCCGGGAACAACCGTAAATCTTTATGCCGACGAAGCGGGCAACGCTTGGCCAACGAGTGCAACCCAACAACAATTCTCAGCCACGGTCAACAACTCCAGCAATCAGACCGTGACCTGGGCGGTCACGGGCGGGAGCGCGAATGGGACGATTACTTCCGCCGGACTCTACACGTCGCCGGCAACCGTACCGAGCCCGGCGACGGTCACCGTGACGGCCACGCCGACAGCAGCGACGGCGCCGGGATCGGGCACTGTCGACATCCTGACCCCGACTGGCAACGGGGCTTTGCCGGCGACGTACAAGGTTACCGTAACGGCGACCGAGGGCGGCGTTACTCCGGAGTCGCAGCAGGTGACGCTGGTCGTAGACTAGGGTACGTTTTTGTAGTTGGCTGATTTGTAATTTTGGGGCGCGGAGAGGTTCCGGGCCCCCTTTCTTTTGGTGCGCCCTGCATGCCGCAGGGCTGGAATCGAATCGCAGCATACCCGCCGCTCAGCTTAAGCAGCGCCCTGAGTTCAATCGTCGTCCGGGTCGGTTGGCGGCGTTTTGTCATTGAGAAAGTATTGGGCGTTCAAAACGACGGGATCGTCTGTAACTGCACCGGGGTCTGATTTCGAATGCGTTTTTCTACACCCTCCTAAGCAGAGAGCTTGGACGGGTTGCCCTCCGAGAGTTTAGGATGGACGCGAAGCCCAGGCCGCCCGCGAAGAGCCGCGCACTCATTCGCAAGAAACGCGCCAGAAAACGCGAATGAGTGGGGGACCGAGTGCAGGCGGTCGGCGGCAGGGACACGATGAGGTGTCGATCACGCAGGACTGTGACTGGGATCACCAAAGAAGGCGCTCGTCCCGGTGTAGTTATACTTGGCTGAGGGCCGTCGAACGCGGCAGTGAGATTTCGCTTCGCGATAATATTGGTGGCTGTTCGGTGGCGAACGCGAGGCCCCCACACAAAAAGGAGCTTGACATGAAGCGATCTTCCCTTTTGTTCCCGGTAGCGATGCGCTTTGAAAATGTCTTACCGATGAGGTGGATTATGAAGCAACTGACTCTGCTCGCAGTTGTTCTGGTTCTTCTGGTTATTTCAGGATTCGCTCAACAACCGATCACCATCGGATTCACCGTCTCCAAGACCGGCGCCCTGAACGTTGATTCCCTGGAGCAATACCGCGGGTTTGAACTGTGGCGCGACCAGGTCAACGCTGCCGGCGGCATCAAGGCCGGCGGCAAGAGCTACAAAGTGCAGTTCGCCAGCTACGACGACGAATCCAACTCCAAGCGCGTGCAGCAGCTCTACAGCCGGATGATACTGGAGGACAAGGCGGACTTCCTGTTCAGTCCCTACTCGTCCCCGCTTACCGCCACCGCGGCCGTAGTGACGGAGCAGTACGGCAAGATCATGCTCACCACCGGCGCGGCCGAACCAAAAACCTACACTCTGGGCAACCAGGACCTGTTCCAGATGTTCGCGCCCGCTCCCGAATATCTGAAGGTGGCCCTCGACGCCCTGAAAGCCAAGGACCCCAAAGCCACTGTCGCCTTCGTCTACGAGGACTCCTCGTTCTCGGTAGCGGTGGTGACTCCAGCCAAGGCCTATGCGCAGCAGCTCGGGTTCGACGTAGTGTTCACCGAAGCCTATGCTCCTAACACCACCGACTTCAGCGCCATCATCGACAAGGTGATTGCGTCCAAGGCGACCGTGCTTCTGGGCGGCGGCCACTATGCCGACGGATCGACGCTGGCGCGGCAGCTCTACGGCCACAAAGTTCCTCTGAAGATGCTGACGTTGCTGGTGGCGCCAGACAGTCCGCAGTGGGTGGAACTGGGCGATGCGGCGCTGGGCGTCATGGTACCGTCACAGTGGGAACCGCAGTCGGCGTTTAAGGAGCAGTACGGGCCGAGCGGCACCGATTTCGCCAAGGCATATACCGCGAAATACAATGCGCCGCCCAGCTACGAGTCCGCCGGTGGCTACGGGTGCGGGCTCATCCTGCAGCGCGCCATCGAACAGACGGGCGGGGTCGACTCGGCCAAGGTGGCGCAGGCGTTGAACGCCACCGATGTCACAACCTTTTACGGGCGGACCAAGTTCTCGACCGCCGCCAACGAACACGGCTTGCAGGTCGGCCATTCCATGGTGCTGGCGCAATGGCAGAAGGACAAGTCCGGCAAGCCGGTAAAGGAAGTTGTGTGGCCACTGGCAGGCAAGAGCGCCAACCTGATGTATCCGATCCACTGAGGGCGAGTTCCTAATTCGGTCGTAGACTGTTATCCGCTGGACCGCGAGGAATCTGTTGTCAACAGACGCGGAATGACATAGCGCCGCCTTCCCGGCGGCTGTCGTGGGGACGTCCCTGTCCCCACCTGCGAGGGCAAGATGCCCTCGCAACAGCCGGCAGGATGCCGGCGCTACAAGGATAAAGGCGGAGAGTGAGTTATGTCGGGCGTCTTAGCTTCCATGATTGACGGCGTGCTCGTCGGAGCGGTGTACGGACTCGCGGCGATGGGCTTGAGCCTGATTTGGGGAGTGATGGATGTCATCAATCTTACTCACGGCGCCATGATCGCGCTGGGCATGTTCTGCATGTATCTGCTGTTCGCCGCAACGGGGATCAACGCATATGTGTTGCTGCTGCCCACCATCGGGGTCGGATTGCTGCTCGGACTCATCGTCTACTGGATGGCGGTGCACTGGGTAGTGGGCCGCTCCATGTTGATGAGCCTGCTCTCCACGTTCGCGGTGAACATGATGGTGATCGGCATCGGCACAGCGGTGTGGAGCACCAGTCCGTACAACGTCAACTTCGTTCTTCCCGGCATCACCATAGGAGCCTACACTTTCACCGGAAACCACATCGCTGCCGCCATCTCTGCGGTGGTCATCGCCCTGGCGCTGCAATTGTTCCTCTATCACACACGTACGGGCAAAGCCATCCGCGCCGTCGCCGATAACCGCGAAGCCGCCGAGTTGATGGGCATCTCCTCGACGGTGGTGCTGAGTATCGCCTTCGCGATCGGCATCGCTCTGGCGTGCACCTCGGGGGCGCTGGTCTCCACCTTGTTTCCCTTCACCATTCTTTCCGGCTCGGTGTACCAGTTGAAAAGTTTCGTGGTGACCATTCTGGCGGGACTGGGCAAGCCGTTTGGAGCTTTGGTCGCCGGAGTGCTCCTGGGGTTGCTGGAGGGAGTGGTCACGCCGTTTATCGCCGTCAGTTGGATCCCGCTGATCGAGTTCGGGCTGTTTGTGGTGGTGCTGGTGGCGTTTCCGCAGGGCATCTTCGGAAAGCGGGCGACGACATGATCCTGCGCCGGCCCTTCTTCTGGATCATTCTGCTCATCGCCGCCGGGTTCATCTATGCGCCGCTGCACGGCAACAACGTTTCCTTGCGTGAAGATCTTATCCTGGTCGCCATCGCCATCATCCTGGCGAGCAACTTGAACCTGATGATCGGCTACACCGGCTACGTGAATTTCGGCCATATCGTGTTTTACGGGCTGGGCGGTTACGTGGGACTTTACCTGACGACGGTGCGCGGATGGAACCTGGCACTGTCGGCGCTGGTGGCCGGTGTGGTGGTCAGTCTTTTCGCGTTCTTGTTCGGATTGGCTATTCTTCGCTTGCGTGGGGCCTATTTTGCTCTGGCCACCATTGGTATTCTGCAAGCCGTACAGGCGTTTGTCTCCAACTTCGATCCTTGGGGCAGATCGACCGGTATGTACCTCTCGTTCGAATCCTACCGGCCTCTGGGCGGCGCCAGGCACGCTCTCTGGATCACCTACTTCCTGATCATTACGGTCCTGGCTCTGTCAATGATCCTGAGCCTGGCCATCAAGAATTCCAAGTTTGGACTGGGCCTGTTCGCCATCCGCGAGGACGAGGATGCCGCCGTGGTGCTGGGCGTCAATGCCACCGTGTACAAGGCGATCATCTACAGCGTGTCCGCATTTCTGCCTGCGGTCGCTGGCGCGCTGATGTTTTTCAAGAATGGCATGATCGATCCCTCGATCGCGTTCGAGTACATGCTGTCGCTGGAAGGCATCGTAATGCTGATGCTCGGCGGCCAAGGCTCAGTCATCGGCGCAGCCCTGGGCGGGACGCTTTACGAGAAACTTCGCTCCTACCTGCTGACTTCTCCCGCCCTCTCCAACTTTCATCTGGTGATCGCCGGCGGACTGCTGCTCATGGTGGTGCTGTTCGCGCCGGGAGGCTTGATTGGCTGGGTGTATCGCCTGGTGCCGCGCGCACGCAAGGTGATCGAATGAATACCATCCTGGAAGTGCGCGGCGTCAGCAAACGTTTCGGCGGGCTGGTAGCGGTTTCTGACGTCAGTTTCAGCATCGCTGAGGGTGAGATCCTGGGCCTGATCGGTCCTAACGGTGCCGGGAAGACAACACTCTTCAATGTCGTGAATGGGGTCTACAAGGCGGACCAGGGAACCATCACCTTTGCGGGAAAAGACATTACCCGCTGTTCGCCCGACCAGGTGGTCCACTTCGGCTTGGCGCGCACGCACCAGATCGTGAAGCCACTGAACGGCCTAACGGTGCTGGACAACGTCACGGTGGGTGCTTGCTTCGGTCGCGAATATCTCGATATGGCCGCCGCGCGCAAGGTGGCTTCCGAAGTGCTGCAGCAGGTTGGATTGGAGCGCACCGACATGATGGCGCGCTCGCTGACCATCGCTGGCAAGAAACGTTTGGAAATAGCGCGAGCGCTGGCGGCGAAACCCAAGCTGCTGTTGCTGGATGAAGTGCTGGCGGGGCTGAATCCCACCGAAGTTGCGGCCATGATCGAATTAGTTCGCAAAATTCGTGACCGCGGGATCTCGGTGCTCATGATCGAGCACCTGATGCAGGCGATCATGAGTCTTTCCGATCGCATCGTGGTGCTGAACCTGGGCCGCAAGCTGGCGGAAGGCCGGCCGGATGAAGTGGTGCACAATTCGGATGTCGTCGAATGCTACTTGGGCTTTCCCGATATCGTGGACAAATTGACGAGGACAGATTGATGGACCTGGCCCTTCAACTGGAGAACCTCGAGTCTGGATACGGCGAAGTGCAAGTCCTGTGGGGCATTTCGCTCGAGGTGGCGCGCGGGAAGTTAACCACTATCATCGGAACGAATGGGGCCGGCAAGACCACCACTCTGCGCACCATCATGGGCAGCCTGCGTGCCTGGAAAGGCCGCGTCCTGCTGCACGGAGAAGACATCACACGGCTCCCACCTCATGCCAAAGCAAATCGCGGCCTAGTGCTGGTGCCGGAGGGCCGACAGCTTTTTCCGGACATGTCAGTAGAGGAGAACCTGGAGATGGGCGGGTACTCGAAGCGGGCCCGCAAGCGACAGAAACAGAACCTGGAACGCGTCTATGAACTATTCCCGCGCCTGAAAGAACGCCGCAATCAGAAGTCTTCCACCCTCTCCGGCGGCGAGCAGCAGATGCTGGCCATGGGCCGCGGCTTGATGCAGGAGCCGGAGGTGCTGATGATCGACGAACTCTCGCTCGGTCTGGCACCGGTGCTGGCGCAACAACTCTTCCTGACTTTGGGTGCG